>Ga0182745_1000577_pt1 | contig 39744 bp, 37 predicted proteins | sample eDN3rd30CKraftBY_FD_128523 | JGI IMG/M metagenome (GOLD analysis project Ga0182745, IMG submission 128523) | Enriched backyard soil microbial communities from Emeryville, California, USA - eDNA 3rd pass 30_C Kraft BY (version 2) (version 2) | ecosystem: Environmental > Terrestrial > Soil >...
AAAGGGCCGGCCGCTGACCGGCCGCCGGAAGTACGGCCCCGCGGACAGAAATCGCCACCATGGAGCGCCGCGGGGCGCAGGCCTTCTCCGATCGCAAGGAGGGGCCGTGCACCGCAAGGTGCATCGTTTGGGCGCCTCGCGGCGCTCCATTCCCTCGGCGTTTCCGGGGGACGAAAGGGAAGCCGGCGTGACCCGCGCCGCAAAGAACAGGGTCAGCGGAGCGTTGGCTGTTTGAAAATTGAATCGGTGATGAAGGTGCTTGCAACGAATTCCGCTCACCCCCGCGAAGGCGGGGGTCCAGTTCTTCTTGTGGCGGTCGACGCTTAGCCTGGGTCCCCGCCTCCGCGGGGACGAGCGGAGCAAGAGTTGACACTTCGCCCGCGATGAGTTTCACGCCACCTTCTTGCCCCACAACCGCGTCGAGGCGATGTCAGCGCCATCGCGCAAGGCCTTGAGCTTGAGCCACACCGCCGGCTCGATCACCCACTCGCGGTTGGTGAAGGTTCCGAAGCCGCAATCGGTCGAGGCGACGACGCGCTCGCGATCGCCCACCGCCGCCACGGCGTCCTCGATGCGCCGCGCCACGACTTCCGGGTGCTCGACGAAATTCGACGTCGTCTCGATCACGCCCGGCAGCAGGATCATGTGCTTGGGCAGCGGCGCCTTCTTGAACGCCGCGTATTCGTGGGCATGACGCGGATTGGCGAACTCGATGGTCAGCGCGCCGACCTTGGCCTGGTAGAGCGCCGGCAGGATCTTCTCCAGCGGGATGTCGTAGATATGCGGGCCTTCCCAGTTGCCGTAGCAGACATGCAGCCGCACCCGATCGGCCGGAATGCCGTCGATGCCGGCGTTGATCGCATCGACATGCGCCTCGACGCGCTTGATGAAGGCAGCGTCGTCGAGATCGCGGTAGAGCATGGTGCGGTCCATGGCCAGATCGGGCGCGTCGATCTGCAGCACCAGACCAGCGTTATGAATCGCCAGGTACTCATGCCGCATCTCGCGCGCCAGCGCGGCGAGATAGGCGTCGTGCGTGTCGTAATGCGCGTTCAGCATGGTCGAGGAGATGATGCCGGGCGAGGGCGCCGTCATGAAAGTCTCGGCGAACTTGCCGGAGGCGATGCGGTTGAAGCGCTTGAGTTCGTCATTGATCGGCTTGACGTCGAGATACTTCAGCTCGCTTTGGCACTCCGGCGCATTCTGCTGCTTCGAGGTGTGCGGGAAGCGCCGCACCAGGCTCGCCACCAGTTCGGGGAACGCTTCGAACTCCTTGCCGCGCCGCCGGTTCGACACGCCGGCAAAGCCCGACATGCGCTGCGGCACATAGGTCTGGAAGCCGACGCGCTGCTGCTCGCCGTCATTGCCGATATCGATGCCGGCCTCGGCCTGCTTGCCGACGACATGGGCCACGGCCTTGTCCAGTTCGGTAGCCATCTCGGCGGCGTCGAAAGGCTGGCCCTGTTCCTGGCGCACCAGGAGGTCGGACAATTTGTCGTTGCGCGGCAGCGAGCCGACATGGGTGGTCAGAATACGGTCGCGGCTGAGGATCATTGCGGCTTCACTCCCTGCTGGCGCGTTCTTGCTTTGGAAATATGCTGCGCTAGGCAGCCTGCGCCTGTGTCGGGCATAATACCCGAATACTTCGGGAGGAAAACAAAATGACGGTCGCGGAAAAAATCGCGGCGGACAAAAGCGCGGCCGGCGCGGTGGGCATTAGCCCCGTGTTGGGCGCGCGCGCCTACAATTTTGCCGCCGATGTCCTCCAGCGCAATCTCGATGCGGGCCGTGCGGGCAAGCCGGCCTATATCGACGGGCGCGGCACCTGGACCTATGGGCAGCTCGCCGATCGCGTGAACCGTTTCGGCGCCGCGCTGCGCGGCCTCGGCATCCGCCGCGAGGAGCGCGTTCTGATGGTGGTGCTGGATACCATCGACTGGCCGACCGCGTTTCTCGGTTGCCTCAAGGCCGGCATCATCGCCGTGCCGGTGAACACGCTGCTCACCGAAGACGATTATCGCTTCATGCTGGCCGACAGCCGCGCCAAGGCGCTCATCGTGTCGGAGGCGCTGTTTCCACGATTTGAAAACATCATCAAGGAGAGCCCCGACCTCGAACACGTGATCGTCTCGGGGGCTGATCCTCAAATCCTCGATGCCAAGGGCTATCGCCTGTTCGAGGACCTGATCGGCGCCGATGAGCCGGAGGAGTACACCGCGCCGACGGTCGCCGACGACATGGCGTTCTGGCTTTACACCTCGGGCTCGACCGGCAAGCCGAAAGGTGCCGTGCATGTCCATGGCAGCCTCAAGATCACCGCCGACCTCTACGGCACGCCGGTCGCGGGCCTCAAGGAAAGCGACGTCGTGCATTCGGTGGCGAAACTGTTCTTCGCCTACGGCCTCGGCAATGCCATGACGTTCCCCTTGAGCGTCGGCGCCACCACCGTGCTCAATGCCGATCGGCCGACGCCGGATGGCGTCGCCGCGCTGCTGAAGAAGCACCCCATCACGATGTTCTTTGCGGTGCCGACCTTCTACGCGGGCTTTCTCAATTCGCCGAGCGCGCCGCAGAAGTCCGAAGTGAAGCTGCGCCATTGCATCTCGGCCGGCGAGGCGCTGCCGGAGGGCATCGCGCGCAAGTGGGAAGAGCGCTACGGCGTGTCGATCTATGACGGCCTCGGCACCACCGAGATGCTGCACATCTTTCTGTCCAACCGCCCCGGCGCTACCAAATACGGCACCACCGGCAAGCCGGTGCCGGGCTACGAGATCAAGCTCATCGGCGAAGACGGCTATCCCGTGCCGAAAGGCGAGATGGGCGAGATGTATTCGCGCGGGCCGACCTCGGCGATCATGTACTGGAACAACCGCGACAAGTCGCGCTCGACCTTCCAGGGCGAGTGGACGAAATCCGGCGACAAGTACATCGAGGACGAGGACGGCTATTACATCTGCTGCGGCCGCGCCGACGACATGCTCAAAGTCTCGGGCATCTATGTTTCGCCTTTCGAGGTCGAGGCGGCCTTGGCCTCCCACCCCGACGTGCTCGAAGCGGCTGTAGTCGGTTGGCACGACGACGAGCGGCTGGTGAAGCCGCGCGCCTTCGTCGTGCTCAAGCAGCAGGACAAGGCCAGCGAGGCGCTGGCGGTGGTGCTGCAGGAGCACGTCAAGCAAGTGCTGGCGCCCTACAAATATCCGCGCTGGATCGAGTTCCGCGTCGATCTGCCGAAAACGGCGACGGGGAAGATACAGAGGTTCAAGCTGCGGGCGGAGCAGAATTGATAACGCGATTCGCCGTAATCCTCGGTCATCGTCCGCGAAAGCGGACGATCCAGCGCTTTGCGATAAGTGCTGGATGCCCCGCTTTCGCGGGGCATGACGACTGAGTAAAAGTCGATGTGTACAGAGTACCTAGCCATGCAACTTCCCGACTCCGGCTTCCTCTCCATCGCCGGCCATTCCCTCGAATACCGCATGATCGGTCCGCGCCCGGACGCCGCGCCGACCATTGTCATGCTGCATGAAGGGCTCGGCTGCGTCGGCCTGTGGGGCGACTTTCCGGAGAAGGTGCAGCAGACGACGGGCTGCGGCGTGTTCGTCTATTCGCGCGCCGGTTACGGCCAGTCGTCGCCGGTGAAATTGCCGCGGCCTTTGACCTATATGCATGATGAAGCGCGCGATGTGCTGCCGAAGCTGCTCGACGCCATCGGCGTCAAACGGCGCATCCTGTTTGGTCACTCGGACGGCGCCTCGATTGCGGCGATCTATGCCGGCTCGCATCAGGATCACCGCCTCGGCGGCCTCATCCTGATGGCGCCGCATTTTTTCACCGAGGATATGGGCATCGCCGCCATCGTCGAGGCGAAGAAGGCTTACGAGACCACGGACCTCAAGCAGAAGCTGGCGCGCTGGCACAAGGATCCGGACAACGCCTTCCGCGGCTGGAACGACGCCTGGCTCGATCCCGATTTCCGCCAATGGGATATCACCGAGCAGCTCGCCTATATCCGCGTGCCGGTCCTGATCGTGCAGGGCGAGGACGATCAATACGGTACGGTGAAGCAGATCGAAGTCGCCGAGCGCGAGTGCTATTGCCCGGTCGATGTGGCGCTGCTGCGAGGGGCGAAGCATTCACCGCAGCGCGAGGCGCCGGAGGCGACGCTGGCCGCCGTCGCCGATTTCACCGCGCATGTGCTGGCGAATAATGGGTGGGAGCGTGCGGCGTAGGTGCAGCCGCGGCGTCATCGTCCGCGAAAGCGGACGATCCAGCGCTTGTGGCACGAAGAGCTGGATCCCCGCTTTCGCGGGGATGACCGGAATAAAAAAAGCCGGGCAGAAGCCCGGCTCTTTCAATCGAGTGAGCGTAACTTACTCCGCCGCCTGCTTCCTGGCCGAGCCATGCTGCGACAGCAGATAATCCATCGCCGCCTGCGCGCCGCCCTTCTTGATCGGCACGCCGAACAGCTGCAAGGCGACTTCGGTCGTCGCAAGGCAGCCCATCATGGTCGCGTCATTGACGTCGCCGAGATGGCCGATGCGGAAGTACTTGCCGGCGAACGGGCCGAAGCTGGCGCCATAGGAGATGTTGAAGGTCTCCAGCGCCATGGCGCGGAACTGGTCGGCGTTATGGCCTTCCGGCAGCAGGATCGCGGTGACGGTCGGCGAATAGTACTTCGAATCCTTGCACAGGATCTCGAGGCCCCAGTGCTTCACCGCGATCCGTGTCGCCTCGGCGAGGCGGTCGTGGCGGGCGAACACGTTGTCGAGGCCTTCCTCGTGCAGCATGGTGATGCCGACATCGAGGCCGAACAGCATGAGCGTCGCCGGCGTATAGGGGAAGAAGCCGGACTTGTTCATGTTCAGCATGTCCTGCCAGTCGAGGAACGACTTCGGCAGTTTCGAGGTCTTGCTCGCTTCCAGCGCCTTGTCGCTGACGGCGTTGAACGACATGCCGGGCGGCAGCATCAGGCCCTTCTGCGCGCCGCCGACGGTGACGTCGACGCCCCATTCGTCATGGCGGTAGTCGGTCGAGGCCAGCGACGAGATGGTGTCGACGAGGTAGAGCGCGGGGTGCTTGGCGGCGTCGATGGCATTGCGGATCTCCGCGATCGGCGACAGTGCGCCGGTCGAGGTCTCGTTGTGCAGGACGCACACGGCCTTGATCTCGTGCTTCTTGTCTTCCGACAAGCGCTTCTCGATGACCTTGGGGTCGACACCCGTGCGCCAGTCGGTCGGGATGAGCTCGGTCACGAGGCCGAGCTTGTCGGCCATCTTCTTCCAGAGCGTACCGAACTGGCCGGTCTCGACCATCAGCACCTTGTCGCCGGCCGACAAAGTGTTCGTCAGCGCGCCTTCCCAGGCGCCGGTGCCGGTCGCGGTGTAGATGATGACCGGGTTGGCGGTCTTGAAAACGGTCTTGATGCCGTCGAGACACCGCTTCGCCAGCTTGGCGAATTCGGGGCCACGATGGTCGATCATCGGCGTATCCATCGCCCGCAGGATGCGGTCCGGAACCGGCGTCGGGCCGGGAATGTGGAGGAAGTGGCGCCCGACCGGACGCGAAGAATTCTGAGCCATAGGAAATCCGCTCCTGGAACGGCTAAACAGCGACGACGTGTTTGTGGTTCGGCCACGGCTCCGCGACCCGGCAGGGAGCGGCGCTTGTGGCCTTGAACTATGAATGTCACATTCCGGTCAAGCGGATTTCCGCAATCGGCTCATGCAATAATCGACGTAAACCATCAAGGACGGCGTTTTGGCGGTGGTTCTTCCTGGCCTGGAAAGGCGTTTGAAATCCGAGCAGGCCGGCGAGGTCCATTTCGACCGTTTTACCCGCGGTCGCTACGCCACCGACGCCTCGCATTATCAGATCACCCCGGTCGGCGTGGTCGTGCCCCGCACGATCGACGAGGCCGAACGGGCGATCGGCATCGCGCGCGCGGAGGGCGTCACCGTGCTGCCGCGCGGCGGCGGCACGTCGCAATGTGGGCAGACGGTGGGCGAGAGCCTGGTCGTCGATTGCTCGAAATATCTTAACCGTATTGTCGATCTCGACGTGGCGCGGCAGCGCTGCGCGGTCGAGCCCGGCATCGTGCTCGACGAGCTCAACCGCCAGCTCAAGCCTCATGGCCTGTGGTTCCCGGTCGATATCTCGACCGCCTCGCGCGCCACCATCGGCGGAATGACGGGCAACAACTCGTGCGGCGGCCGCTCGCTGAAATACGGCACGATGCGCGACAACGTCATCGGCATCGACGCGATGCTGGCGGACGGCACGCGGGCGCATTTCGGCCCGATGGGCGGCTCGGACGACGCGCCGCCGGCGCTCAGGCCGCTGGCGCAGGACCTCATGGCCATCGGCGTGCGTGAGGCCGACGAGATCGCCGCGCGTTATCCGAAAGTGCAGCGACGGGTCGGCGGCTACAATCTCGATGCGTTGGTGCCGGGCTCCTATAAAGGCGGCAACGACATCAATCTCGCGCATATCCTTGTCGGCTCGGAAGGCACGCTCGGCTTCTCGACGCGTATCGAGCTGAAGCTGTCACCGCTGCTCGGACGCCGGGCGGTCGGCGCCGTGCATTTCGGTTCGTTCTACGAGGCGATGAACTGCGCTCAGCATATCGTCGGCCTCAAGCCGATCGCGGTCGAACTGGTCGATCGCACCATGCTCGAACTCGCCGGCGCTATTCCGATCTTCAAGCCGACTCTGGATCGCTTCGTGCGCGATCTGCCGGAAGCCATTCTCCTCGTTGAATTCGGCGAGACCGATCATGAGGAGAACCTGCGGCGCCTGCGCAGGCTCAAGGAGCTGATCGGCGATCTCGGCTTCCATTGGGACAACAGCGGCGCCAAATGGGGCGGCGTGGTCGAAGTGCTCAATCCTGAACTGCAGGCCGCGATCACCGAGGTGCGCACCTCGGGCCTCAACATCATGATGTCGATGAAGGAGCAGGGTAAGCCTGTGTCCTTCGTCGAGGATTGCGCGGTACCGCTCGAGCATCTCGCCGATTACACCTCGCGGCTCACCGCGATCTTCGAGAAGCACGGCACGCGCGGCACCTGGTACGCCCATGCCGGCTCGGGCTGTCTGCATGTGCGTCCGATCCTCAATCTGCGTCAGGAGAAGGATGTCCACGCCATGCGCGCGATCGCCGAAGAGGCCTTCGCCATGGTGCGCGAATACAAGGGCTCGCATTCCGGCGAGCATGGCGACGGTCTGGTGCGCTCGGAGTTCAACGAGCCGATGTTCGGTTCGCGCCTCGCCCGCGCCTTCGAAGAGGTGAAGGACCGCTTCGATCCGGACGGTCTCTACAATCCCGGCAAGGTGGTGCGGCCGTCGAAATTCGATGACCGCTCGCTGCTGCGCTACAAGCCGGATTATCGCGGCCTCGATCTCAAGACCGAGCTCGATTGGTCGGCTTTCCCCGGGGCGGGCGGCGGTCTCCAGGGCGCCGTCGAGATGTGCAACAACAACGGCGCCTGCCGCAAATTGGCCGGCGGCGCCATGTGTCCATCCTATCGCGTCTCCCGCGACGAGCGCGACGTCACCCGCGGCCGCGCCAACACGCTGCGGCTCGCGGTGACGGGCCAGCTTGGTCCGGATGCGCTGTCGTCCGACGAGATGGCCGAGACCTTGTCGCTGTGCGTATCCTGCAAGGCCTGCCGCCGCGAATGCCCGACCGGCGTCGACATGGCGCGCATGAAAATCGAGGTGCAGGCCGCGCGCGTCAGGAAGAGCGGTTTGTCGCTGCATGACCGGCTGGTCGGCTATCTGCCGCGCTATGCGCCTTACGCGGCGCGCTTCCCCTGGCTGTTCAATTTGCGCGACCGTTTGCCGTTGCTCAAGCGGCTGTCGGAGCGCCTCGCCAATTTCTCGGCGCGGCGCAGTCTGCCGACATGGCGCAGCGACATCTATCGCGATCGCAGCGACTGGCCGCATCGCTCTGCGGCCGGCGAGGCGGGCGCGACAGCGACGCGCGAGGTCGTGCTGTTTGCCGACACCTTCAATCGCTACTTCGAGCGCGAGAACCTCGACGCGGCGATGAGGGTGCTGGCGGCCGGCGGTTATCATGTTCATGCCGTGAAGCCGAAGGATGGTGGCCGGCCTCTGTGCTGCGGGCGCACCTTTCTCTCCGCCGGCAAGGTCGATGAGGCGCGCCACGAAATGCAGCGCACGCTGGCGGCGCTGGCGCCATTCGCCAAGCGCGGCGTGCCGATCGTCGGGCTGGAGCCGAGCTGTCTCTACACCTTCCGCGACGAAATGCCGGCGCTGCTGAAGGGCGACGGCGTGGCCGACGTGGCGGCACAGGCTTTGCTGTTCGAGGAATTTCTGGCGCGCGAGATCAAGGCCGGCGTCGAGTTCCCCTTCAAGGCGCTGGCGAAGCCGGCGTTGCTGCACGGCCACTGCCACCAGAAGGCCTTCGCGGCGATGGGTGCGGTTGAGAGCGTGCTGCGCGCGGTGCCCGAGTTGAAGGTTGAGACCGTTGAATCGAGCTGTTGCGGGATGGCCGGCTCGTTCGGCTACAAGGCCGACACCACCGACGTGTCGCTCGCGATGGGTGAGCTGTCGCTGCTGCCGGCGGTGCGCAAGGCTTCCGATGACGCCATCATCGTTGCCGATGGCACATCCTGCCGGCATCAGATTCATGACGGTGCGAGCCGTGAAGCGCTACACGTCGCGCGAGTACTGGCCATGAGCCTTGCTGCGGAGGATCGGAAAGCCGATACTTCTCGCTAACATCATGAGCGTGTCGAAAAGGCGCGCCGGTTTCAGGGAGGATTTGATGGCGTTGCCCTTGCTTCCGACGAGTCTTGTCGGTTCCTATGCGCAGCCGGACTGGCTGATCGATCGCGCCAAGCTTGCTGGGCGTTTTCCGCCGCGCGTGCGCGCCAAGGAACTCTGGCGCGTCGCGCCGGAATATCTCGATCAGGCGCAGGATGACGCCACCTTGCTCGCCATCCGCGATCAGGAGCGCGCCGGCCTCGACATCATCACCGATGGCGAATTGCGGCGCGAGAGCTACTCGAACCGCTTTGCCACCGCGCTCGAAGGCGTCGATATCGATAATCCCGGCACCGCGCTCGATCGTTCCGGCCATCCCAATCCGGTGCCGCGCATCACCGGCAAGATCCGCCGCAAGCATGCGGTCGAAGTGCGCGACGTGCAATTCCTGCGCGCCAACACCGACCGCACCATCAAGATTACCGTGCCCGGTCCTTTCACCATGGCGCAGCAGGCGCAGAACGATTTCTACAAGGACGAGCAGGAGCTGGTGCTCGATTACGCGGTGGCCGTGAACGAGGAGATCAAGGATCTGTTCGCCGCCGGCGCCGACATCGTGCAGATCGACGAGCCCTACATGCAGGCGCGGCCGGCCAAGGCGCGCGAGTTCGGCATCAACGGCCTCAATGCCGCGCTCGATGGCGTGAAGGGCACGACCGCGGTTCACATCTGCTTCGGCTACGCCGCCATCATCCACGAGCGGCCCGAAGGCTATTCGTTCCTGCCGGAACTGGCGAACACCGCCATCAGCCAGGTGTCGATCGAAACCGCGCAATCCAAGCTCGATTGCAAGGTGCTGGAGACGTTGCCGGGCAAGACCATCATCCTCGGCGTGCTCGATCTGTCCGACATGACCATCGAGGCGCCCGAGACGGTCGCCGCGCGCATCCGCCGCGCGCTGCCGCATGTCCCGGCCGAGCGCATCGTGCTGGCGCCCGATTGCGGCCTGAAATACCTGCCGCGCGACATTGCCTACGCCAAGATGCAGGCCATGGTCGACGGCGCCAAAATCGTGCGCAAGGAGCTCGCCGGCTGAGCCGCTGGACATTGCCGCGCGAGTAATTATTTTCCCGGCATGGCCAAGGCGGGACAAAAGACAAAGAAGACCGTCCTTACGGACCGCGAGTTCGAGCGGATCGCCCGCGCGCTGGCCGAGCCGAAGCGCTATGCCATCCTCAAGAGCATCGGCGCGCAGGATGCGCCGCTGCCTTGCGGCGGGCTGCACGAGTGCCACAAGATCAGCCCCGCCACCGTCTCCCACCACATCAAGGAGCTGGAGACGGCCGGCCTGATCGAGATCGTGCGTGACGGCAAATTCGCCAATCTCGTGCTCCATCGCGACGTTTTGCGGGCCTATCTCGACCGTTTGGCCGAGATTTAGCCTCCCCCACCAGCCGGACGAATTATTTCGGACCCTCCCTTGCAAGATCGCGGCACCGTCCCACCTTTCATTTCGATGATTATCTAAGTATCGAAATGATGCAACAGGAGAATGCGATGAGCGATCTGAAGGGGAAAGTCGCGGTGGTCACCGGCGCTTCCAAGGGTATCGGTGCCGGCGTGGCCAAAGCGCTGGGTGCGGAAGGCGCGGCTGTCGTCGTCAACTACGCGTCCGACCGGAGCGGCGCCGACAAGGTCGTCGCCGCTATCAAGGCCAAGGGTGGCAAGGCGATCGCCGTTCAGGGCGATGTCGCCAAGGCCGCCGACATGCAAAAACTTTTCGCCACGGCCAAGGAAAGCTTCGGCGGCGTGGACGTACTGGTGAACAATGCCGGCGTCTACAAATTCCACCTGCTCGAAGATGTCACGGAGGATGAATTCCATCGCTTGTTTAACATCAATGTCCTCGGCACCGTGCTGGCGACGCGCGAGGCGGTGAAGTATTTCGGCCCCAATGGCGGCAGTGTCATCAATGTCGGCTCGAACGCCAGCGCGGAAGCCACGGTGCCGACGGCGTCGGTCTATTCGGCGACCAAGGGCGCCATTGATACGCTGACACGCGTGCTCGCCGCTGAACTCGGGCCGCGCAAGATTCGCGTCAATGTCATCGCACCGGGCGGTACGGAAACCGAAGGGCTGGTGACGGCCGGCGTCAAGGGTAGCGAGTTTGAGAAGGCTCTCGTTGAACGCACGGCGCTTGGCCGTCTCGGCCAACCGGATGACATTGCGCGTGTCGCGGTCTTTCTTGCCTCGGATGCTTCCGCCTGGATGACTGGCGAGCGTCTCGGTGCGACGGGCGGCTATCGCTAAAAAACGAAAGGCCCATCCGGATTGCTCCGTATGGGCCTTTCGGTTCGATTACGTCGCTGCTAGCCGCCGTAGAAAATACGGATCAGCACCAGCGAGAACCACGGCACGTAAGTGCACAGCAGCAGCACGCCGACCAGTACGCCGATGAAGCCGAGATTGGCTTTGGTCGTCGCCCAGATGTCCGATTTGGCCACCGAACAGGCCGCGATCAGCACGCTGGCGACCGGCGGCGTCTGCTGGCCGATCGCGAGGTTCAGCGTCAGCACGAGGCCGAAATGCACCGGGTCGATACCGACCTGATGCACCAACGGCATCACGATCGGCACCGTCAGGATGATGGCCGCGGCCGAATGCAGGAACATGCCGAGGATGAGGAAGAAGATATTGAGCAGGAGCAGCACCATGTAGGGGTTGCTGGTCATGTTCACGATCGACTTCGCCAGCCCCTGCGGCAACTGGCTCTCGGTAAGGAATACGCCGATCAGCGCCGAAGCGGCGACGAGCAGCATCACCACCGCGGTCTGCAGGGCCGAGTCCACCAGCGCGCGATAGAGCGACTTCATGTTGAGGTCGCGATAAATGACGAGCGAGATGAACAAGGCCGCCAGCACCGCGACAGCAGCGCCTTCGGTCGCGGTAACGAAGCCGCCGAAAATGCCGCCGAGGATGATGACGGGAAGCGACAGCGCCCAGGCCGCTTCCTTGGTGGCCTGTCCCAGTCGGCTGAGCGCGAAGCGTTGCTCGACCGGGAAGTTGTGCTTGCGGGCGTAGTAGTAGCTCATGCCCATCAGCGCCAGGCCGCCGAGAGCGCCCGGGATGAAGCCGGCGACGAACATCTTCACAACGGATTCTTCGGCCATTGCGGCGTAGAGGATCATCGGGATCGACGGCGGGATGATGATGGCGAGGCTCGACGCCGACGAAGTAATGGCCGCGGCGAACTCCTTGGAATAGCCGCGCGACTTCATCGCCGGGATCAGCAGCGTGCCCAACGCTGCGACGCCGGCCACCGCCGAGCCGGAGATTTCGGCGAAGAACATCGACGAGCCGATGGTGACCATGGCGAGGCCGCCGCGGATGAAGCCGAGCATCGCGGTTGCCAGATTGATCAGGCGGCGCGAAATGGTCGAGGCGTTCATGATGCCGCCCGCGAGGACGAACAGCGGTACGGCGAGCAGCGGGAAGTTGGTGGCGCCTTCGAACATGACCAGGGCCACGTTCGGCAGCATCTGCGATCCTTGGATGATCCAGATCGCCACGACGGCCACGACGCCAAGCGCCACGGCCACCGGTACGTTGAGCAGCACGAGCGCGAACATCCCGACAAGCATGAGACCGATTGTCATGACGCGCGCCCCGGATTGGCTTCAGTCGTTTCGATCCCGACGGATTCGAGGGCTTCCTTGACCTCATGATCCATCAGCGGCCCGCGTTTGGCCTCGCGCAGTAGCCCGGGCAATTTTACGAGTTCGGCGATCACGAACAGCGCCGACGTGATCGGGATGACCGATTGGGTTACCTGCAGGGAGATTTCGGGAATGGATACCAGCGTGTCGCCTTTCAATATCTGGACCACCTGGAGGCCCATATAGGCGAGCAGCGCGAAGAAGAAGATCGTGACCGCCGAGGCGAAAAAGGTCGCGGCGACACGCCAGTTCGCCGGCATGGCGTTCACGAGGCCCGGAAAGCCGATATGCGCGCCGCGCAAGGCGGCAAGGGCGCCGCCGTAATAGGTCAGCCAGCAAAGCGAGATTGCCGCGACCTCGTCGTACCAGACCAGCGAATGGCCGGCCCATCGAAACATGAAGCCGGCGACGATGATCAGGGTCACGATCGTCATCATCGCGGCAGCGACGATCTCGAGCGCGCGATCGAACAAACGTTGAAACGCGTCCATGAATTCCAGCCGTTGGTGTTTGGAGAAAGTAGTTTGCCGGGAATCGGACGAGCCGGGCTCTTGAGGAGCCCGGCTCGCTCAATCCGTCAGGAGCCCTTGGCGAGGCTGAGCGACTTCTCGATCAGCTCCTTGCCTTTCGGCACTTCCTTGGCGAAGTCGTCGTAGATGGCCTTCGAGGCGGCGACGAAGGCCGGCTTGTCGGCTTCGTTGACCTGAATGCCCGACGCCTTCATCTTCTCGATCAACTCGCCGTCCAGCTTGGCGGCGAGAGCAAGGACTTCGGGCTCGATGGCAACGGCGGTGTCCTTGAGGATCTTCTGGACGTCCGCCGGCAACCGCGACCAGGAGGCGCCGCCTGCCAGATAGCCCGGCGTATAGACGTGGCCGGTCAGCGACAGGAATTTCTGAACCTCCTGGAACTTCTGCGAATAGATCTGGGTCAGCGGGTTTTCCTGACCGTCCATCACGCCGGTCTGCAGCGCGACGAACACTTCCTTGAGCTCCATCGGCGAAGGGCTCGCGCCGTAGGCCTTGAACATCTTCACGCGCCAAATGCCGCCGGGCACGCGCAGCTTCACGCCTTCGAGGTCGGCCGGCTTGACGATCGGACGCTTGCTGTTGGTGATTTCGCGATAGCCGTTCTCCCAGACGCCAAGAATGCGGTAGCCGGCCTTTTCGGCAATGGGTCCAAGGATCGGATGGGTCACTTCCTTGGCGATGCGCGCGGCATGGTCGCGGTTCTGAACGAGATAGGGCATCTCGAACACGCCGAACTCCGGCGCCACCGAGGTCATGACCGTTGAGATCAGCGCGAGGTCCACGGTGCCGAGCTTGAGCTTTTTCAGAAGCTCCGTGTCGCCGCCGAGTTGGCTTGAGCCGTAAACCACGACCTTGGCCTTATCGCCCAGTTGGGCGTTGACCTTGGCGGCGTAGATATCGGCCGATTGGGCGAAGAGGGAGCCGGGCGCACCGACATGGCCCAGCTTGATTTCAGTTTGCGCCGCGGCGGTGCTGGCCATCAGGGCGATGGCTGCGACTGCGGACAGCGACGTTTTGGCGAACGCTCGCGAGCGAGACGACATGGGCGTGATCCTCCAGTTTTTTCTGCCGTTGTGTAAGCAGATTCCGCCGTTAAGTCGGCGGTGAATTTTGTCTTGTCGTATCAAGGCAGATTGAACGGTACAAGACAAGCCGCGAGTTGGTGCAGGCAGTCCGGCGCAAGGCGACGCCGTATTGGGCCGCAGCGGGATGTGTTCCGCAGGGATTTACCTTCAATGCTGCACCGCGCTATCCTGACCGCATCTCGCCCAAATGGGTTCTGTCGATCAGGGAAAGAGCCGATGCGCCGTCTCCTATCGCTTTTGTCTGTCCTTCTGTTGGTCGCGGCCAACGCCCCCGCTTTGGCGTCATCGCCCGCCGCACCGGCGAAGAAGGAGGGGCCGGAACTTCGCAAGGTGCGGTTCGGCACCAACTGGGTCGCTCAGGCCGAGCATGGCGGCTACTATCAGGCGCTCGCCGACGGCACGTACAAAAAATACGGTCTCGACGTGGAGATCGTGCCGGGCGGTCCCAACGTCAACAACCGCATCCTGCTGCCGGTGGGCAAGATCGACTTCTTCATGAGCGCGAACTCGCTGCAAAGCTTCGATGCTGTTGAGCAGAAAATCCCCACCGTCGCGGTCGCGGCCTCATTCCAGAAGGACCCGCAGGTGCTGCTCACGCATCCCGGCATGGCGGAGAAACTGGACGACCTCAAGAATTTGACCTTGTTCGTCTCCAAGGAAGGCATGGTGAGCTACTTCCAGTGGCTCAAGGCCGACTACGGATTCACCGAGCGTAGCGTAATGCCCTACACCTTCAATCCGCAGCCATTCCTCGCTGACGAAAAAAGTGCGATGCAGGGCTATGTGACATCGGAGCCCTATGCGGTCGAACAGCAGGGCAAGTTCAAGCCAAGGATCTTCCTGCTCGCGGATTATGGCTTCAACAGCTACTCGACATTGATCGAGGCGCGCACCGACATGGTCGAGAAAGACCCGGACCTGGTGCAGAAGTTCGTCGATGCCTCCGCGATCGGCTGGTACAATTACCTTTATCACGACAACAAGGCGGCGAACGACCTGATCAAGAAGCATAATCCGGAAATGACGGATGCGCTGCTGGCCAATTCCGTCGCCAAGATGAAGGAATTCGGCATCGTCGATTCAGGCGATGCGCTCAAGCTCGGTATCGGCGCCATGACCGATGCGCGGATGCAGGCCTTCTACGACAAGATGGTGCGCACCGGAGTGGTCAAGGCCGGCCTCGACTACAAGAAAGCCTATACCTTGAAATTCGTGAACAAGGGCGTCGGCCTCAATCTGCGGCCGAAGTGAGCCGGTCACCGGTCCGCCGTCATGGTCGCTGCAATCCCTATCGTGTCGCTCCGTGATGTCGGCAAGGTTTTCGACAGCGGTACGGTGGCGCTCGACAGCCTCGATCTCGACGTGCGGGAAGGCGAGTTCGTCTCTCTGCTCGGGCCTTCGGGATGTGGCAAGTCGACGGCTCTGCGCATCATCGCCGGCCTGAGTGCGCCGACGAGCGGCGCAATCGAATGGCCTGCGGACCGCGCCAGCAACGCGGCGACCGGAAATATCGGTTTCGTGTTCCAGGAGCCGACGCTGATGCCGTGGGCGAGCGTCGCCGCCAATGTCGAACTGCCACTGTCGCTGGCGCATGCCCAGCCGATGGAGGCGCGGCGCGCTGTCGAATCCGTGCTGGACCACGTCGGCCTGGCGGATTTCGCCGCGTCCTATCCGCGCGAATTGTCCGGCGGCATGAAGATGCGCGTCTCGATCGCGCGAGCGCTGGTCACCGAGCCGCGGCTGCTGCTCATGGACGAACCCTTCGCCGCCCTCGACGAGATCACGCGGTTCAAGCTCAACAATGAAATCCTGTCGCTCTGGCAGGCACTGCGGCAGACCGTGATTTTCGTCACCCACTCTGTGTTCGAGTCGGTGTTCCTGTCGCAGCGTATCGTGGTGATGACGCCGCGGCCGGGGCGGGTGTTCGCGGAGGTGCCGATCGACGCGCCTTATCCGCGCGACGAGCGCTTCCGGACGTCGGCTGAATATGCCGGCTATTGCCGCAAGGTTGGCGACGTGCTCGCGGCTGCGATGGAAGCGCGACCATGAGAGCTCATAGCGTCGTTCGCGTGGTGCTGCCGGTCCTGCTGCTCGCTCTCGCCGTCGTAGCGTGGGACGCGGCGGTGCGGGCCTTCGCCATCCCGCCTTACATCCTGCCCGGACCGGGGCTGGTCATGGGATCGCTGGTCGACGACAGCGGCCTGCTGTTCGGCTCGCTCCTCGTTACCCTGACACTGGCACTCGAAGGCTTCGCGCTTGCGGCGATCGGCGGCGTTTTCTGGGCGATCGTCTTCAATCAGTGGCGGCTCGTCGAATACTCGTTCTACCCCTATGCCGTTGTGCTGCAGGTAACGCCGGTGGTCGCGATCGCGCCGCTCCTGCTGATCTACCTGCCGCAGCATCTCGCGGTGCTGGCCTGCGCGTGGATCGTCGCGTTCTTCCCCGTACTGGCCAATACGACGCTCGGCCTGCGCTCGGTCGACCACAACCTCGTCGCGCTGTTCGAACTGTACAAGGCCTCGCGCTGGCAGGTCCTGACGCGGCTGAAGCTGCCAGCCGCGCTGCCGCAGATGCTCACGGGCTTGCGCATTGCCGGCGGTCTGTCGCTGATCGGCGCGGTGGTGGCCGAGATTGCGGCCGGCTCGGCCGGCGCGGGATCGGGCCTTGCCTACCGCATCGCGGAGTCCGGCTACCGGCTGAATATTCCGCGCATGTTCGCGGCGCTGCTGCTGTTGTCGCTCGCCGGCGTCGCGATCTTTGGCCTGCTGTCGGCGGTCTCGCACCTTGTGCTGCGCCGTTGGCACGAAAGCGAAGTGGGGCAGGAAAGCTAGCCGAACACCAGCACCAGGCCGGATAGCATCAGCAGGACGAGAATCACCTTGCGGAAGGTCTGCTCGTTCAAATGCCCGTACAGTCTCAGCCCAAGCCACAGGCCGGCGCCGAGCGCCGGCAGGCCATAGAGATAGATGCGCATCAGGTCGAGCGTCACCGTGCCATTGGCGGTGAGCGAGATGGCGGTCAGCACGAAGGCGGCCAGGATCACCGGTTGGAACACGGCGCGCTGCTCGTCGCGGCGGAAGCCGCGCAACTGGCACCAGATGGTGATGATCGGGCCGGCAAGGCCGGTCATGCCGCCCAGAATGCCGTTGACGAAACCGACGGTGACATCCGCTGGCACCGACGCTTTGACGCTGTGAACATGCGGCCGGATCAGGAAATAGCTTGAGTACGCGATCAGCAGAATGCCGACGCCATCCCGCACCAGGTCTGGCCGTATGTAGGTGAGGAGGGCGGCACCGAGGGGAACTCCGAATACGCCGCCGCCGATAAATGGCGCCAGGGTGCGCAGGCTCACGGCGTGACGGAGCTTCCAGATGCTGTAGCTCTGAACCAGCAGACCGTATCCGACGATCAGCGCCGCGGTTTGCGCCGGCGTCAGGATGTGCAGCCAGATGCCCGAGACGACCAGCCCCATGGCGAAGCCGGCCAGTCCGCTGACAATGCCCCCGACGAAAGTCGAGAGGACGAAAAGCGCGAGAATCGGGCCATCCATGGTCGTCAGCCGGGCCGTCCGGAACAGCGCTTGGCAGGGTCTTGGTGCCGTCCCGGTTGGATGGCAGCTATTTCGCGGGGAGGCTGCATTTTCCCCGCCAAACCGACTATACCATCGGGCAAGTCAAAACAAATCAGTCTCGGGGGAAGCACTTCCATGTCCAATAACATCGATCTCAAGGGCCGCTTTGCGGTGGTCACCGGCGGCGCGCAGGGTATCGGCCGCGCCATCGTCGAGCGCCTTCTGGCGTCCGGCGCGACCGTGGCGATCTGGGATCGCGACGAGCCGCTGGCGAAGAAGACTGCCGGAGAGCTCAAGGGCCGCGTTGAGGTCGTCGCCGTCGATGTCACCGATTTCGCCAGCGTCGAGCGCGCGCGCGATGCCACCATCAAGGCCTTCGGCCGTATCGATATTCTGGTCAACAACGCCGGCATCGCCGGCTTGAACACCACGGTGGCGGAATATCCGGTCGACGAGTGGAAGCGGGTGATGACCATCAATCTCGACAGCCAGTTCTACTGCTGCAAGGCGGTGGTGCCGGGCATGGTCGGGCAGGATTACGGCCGCATCGTCAACATCGCGTCGATCGCCGGCAAGGAAGGCAATCCGAACGCCTCGGCCTATTCGGCGTCGAAGGCGGGTGTCATCGCCCTGACAAAATCGCTTGCGAAGGAAACCGCGGGCAAGAACATCTCGGTCAACGCCATCACGCCTGCGGCGGCAAAGACGGCGATCTTCGACCAGATGACGCAGCAGCACATCGACTTCATGCTGTCGAAGATTCCGCGCGCCCGCTTCGTTCAGGTGGAAGAGGTCGCGGCGCTGGCCGCCTTCTGCGCCTCGGAAGACTGCTCCTTCACCACCGGCGCGGTGTTCGACATCTCCGGGGGACGGGCGACCTATTGAGCGACCAAGCCGCCCTTCGCCGTCAGCGTCTCACCGGCATTGCACTCATGTGCGCTGCCGTGGCGACGTTTTCGTGTCTCGACACGACGGCGAAGTACCTGGTCCAGTCCATGGACCCGCTGCAAGTGACATGGGCGCGCTATGCCGGCGCGTTCGTGCTGGTGGTGATCTATCTCAACCCGTTCAAGCGGCCGGGCGTCATGGTGACGCAGCGCCCGCTGCTGCAGATCGGGCGCTCGCTCCTTCTGCTCGGCTCTTCCGCCGCCAACTTCTTCGCTGTCCGCTATCTCCAGCTCGACGAAGCGCTGGCGATTCTGTTTTCGACACCCTTCATGGTGGCGGTGCTCAGCAGCCGATTTCTCGGCGAGCGGGTCGGCTGGCAGCGCTGGGTTGCCATCGGCGTCGGCTTCATCGGCGTTCTGCTGGTGACGCGCCCCGGCATGGGCGGCATGCATCCGGCGGCGCTGATCTCGGTTGGCGGCGCGGTTTGCTATACGCTCTACTCGGTGCTGACACGGCTTCTCGCCCGCACCGATTCAACCGAAACCACGACTTTCTACACCAACATGGTGGGCGCCGTGGTGATGACGCCCGTGGTCTATTTCGTCTGGACCGCGCCGGCGAGCATCTTTCTCGCTTTCCTGATGGGCATCACCGGTTTCTTCGGCGGTTTCGGCCATTACCTTCTGGTGCGCGGCCATCGCCTGGCGCCGGCCTCGACGCTGTCGCCCTTCATCTACACGCAAATGATCTGGACCTCGACGCTCGGGTTCCTGGTGTTCGGGGACGTACCCCACTTCTGGACCGTCGTGGGCAGCGCCGTTGTCATCGGCTCGGGCCTCTACCTGCTGCATCATGAGCGCAAGGTGGGCAGGACCATGGTTCAGGCGGAAGAAAACCAGTAGGCGCCGGCAGAGGTCGGCAGTTGCGGGTTTGTCGCCATCAGGGCTAAGTTCCGGTCCGACAAAAAGAACAAGCCTACCGGAATGCGAGGAAATCCCCCATGGCGACAGCGCAGGATCGCGCTCAGGCGGCCCCCGGTTCGGGGCTGAACGACGATATCGGCGAGGACAAAAGGCTGGCGATCTATCGCTCGCAACTTCGCATCCGCGAGGCGGAGCAGCGCGCCTACGACCTGTTCCTGCAAAACCTGGTCAAGGGCACCAGTCATCTTTCGCTCGGGCAGGAGGCGGTCGCCACCGGTTTTGCCGAGGCCATGCAGAAGGGCGACCTGTCGTTCTGCACCTATCGCGGCCACGCCCACACACTGGCCCGTGGCGTGTCGGTCGAGAAGGTGCTCGGCGAATTGATGCAGCGCGATAACGGCCTGATGCGCGGCAAGGGCGGCTCCATGCACCTGACGTCGGAAGAGCACGGCGTCATGGGCTCCTACGCGATCATCGGCGCGCATCTGCCGATCGCCTGCGGCGCGGCGTGGCGCGCGCAGTACAAGGGCGACAAGGACGTCTCGGTCTGCTTTTTCGGCGATGGCACCACCAATATCGGCGCGTTCCACGAGGCACTGAATTTCGCGGCGGTGTGGAAGCTGCCGGTCGTGTTCGTCTGCGAGAACAATCTCTACATGGAATACACGCCGATCGCCGACGTCACCGCGGTGCCGCATCCGGCGGCCGACCGCGCCGCCGCTTACGGCCTCGAGCGCATCATCATCGACGGCAACGATGCCGACGTCGTCTATCGCACGGCGCAGAAGGCCTATGCCAAGGCGCGCGCCGGCGAGGGGCCCTCGCTGATCGAAGCTTTGACCTATCGCCACTCCGGCCATTCCCGCGCCGATCCGGCCAAGTATCGCCCTGAAGGCGAGTTGGAGAAATGGAAGGAGCGCGATCCGATCAAGATCTATCGCGAGCGCCTCAAGCAGTTCGGCGTTGCCGACAAGGTCATCGCCGAAATCGACGCGAGCGTGCGCAAGGAAGTCGACGACGCGACCGAGGCCTGCAAGGCGGCGCCGATGCCGCCGCTCGATATCCTCACCACCGATGTCTACGCCGACGGCGGCTGGGCGTGGAGAAACTGACATGGCGGAAATCACCTATCGTGACGCGGTGATCCGCGGCATCGCGCAGGAAATGTCGCGCGACAATGACGTCGTCTTCCTCGGCGAGGACGTCGCCAAGGCCGGCGGCGTGTTCAAGGCAACGGTCGGGCTTTACGAGCAGTTCGGTCCGCTGCGCGTGCGCGACACGCCGATCTCGGAGCAGGCCATTCTCGGCGCCGCCATGGGTGCGGCGATGACCGGCCTCAAGCCGATCGCCGAAATCATGTTCTCGGACTTCTTCGCGGTGTGCTTCGACTACATCGCCAACGAATTCCCGAAGAGCCGTTACATGTCGAACGGCCAGACCAAATGTCCGCTGGTCGTGCGCACCGGCAACGGCGCCGGCTCGCGCTTCGGCGCGCAGCACTCTCAGAGCGTCGAGAACTGGTGCATGATGATTCCCGGCCTCAAGGTCGTGGCGCCGTCGTCGCCGGTCGATGTCATCGGCTTGCTCGCCGCCGCCGTGCGCGATCCCGATCCGGTGATCTTCCTCGAGCACAAGTCGCTCTATCCGACCAAGGGCGAGGTGCCGGACGGCGAGATCGTCGACAAGCTCGGCACCGCCAAGGTCCTGCGTCCGGGCCGCGACGCCACCATCCTGGCGCTGGCGCTGATGGTGCCGCGCGCGCTGGAGGCGGCCGAGCGGCTGAAAGCGGAACACGGTATCGACTGCGAGGTTGTCGACGTGCGCTCCCTGGTGCCGCTCGACACCCAGACCATTCTCGGCTCGGTCGCCAAAACCCACCGCCTGTTCACGGTCGAGGAAAATCCCCGGTTGTGCGGCTGGGGCGCGGAGATCGTCTCCATCGTCGCGGACGAAGCCTTCTACGATCTCGACGGTCCGCCGGTGCGTATCACGACCCCGCATATTCCGCTGCCGGCGGCCGATATTCTCGAGGACATTGTGTTGCCGACACCGGAACGCATCGTTGAGACCATCCGGCGCAGCTTGCAGGGCTGACCGGCACTATCGCGGAGCGAAAATCTGCTATTTCGTGCGGCGACGATGACGCCGGACTTCGGCACGATAAAATCGGCGTTCGCGGCTCGCGAACAACGTTGCAGATAAAAAGGATAGTCTATGTACGAAAATCTTCTCGCTGGCGTTCCGACCGATCTGTGGATCGGCGGCAAATGGAAAAAAGCGTCCGATGGCGGCCGCTTCGACGTCATCGACCCGGCAACCGAAAAGACCATCGCCTCGGTCGCCAGCGCCACGGTTGAGGACGCCATTGCCGCGATCGACGCGGCCGACGCCGCCTTTCCGGCCTGGGCCGCCAAGAAGCCCCGCGAGCGCGCCGAAATCCTGCGCAAGGCTTTCGAGATCATCATGCGCGATGCCGAGCGCTTCGCGAAGCTGATCACGCTGGAGAACGGCAAGGCGCTGTCCGACTCGCGCGGCGAGGTCGCCTATTCGGCGGAATTCTTCCGCTGGTACGCGGAGGAAGCCGTCCGCAATCTCGGCCAGTTGTCGACGGCGCCGGCCTCGGGCGCGCGCATTCTCGCCCAGCACAAACCGGCTGGTATTGCCGTGCTGGTGACGCCGTGGAATTTCCCGGCCGCGATGGCGACGCGCAAGATCGGCCCGGCGCTGGCCGCCGGCTGCCCGGTGGTGCTCAAGCCGGCCTCCGATACGCCGCTCACCATGCTGGCGCTGATGCCGGCGCTTGAAGAAGCCGGCGTGCCGCCCGGCGTCGTCAACGTCATTCCGTCGCGCTCGTCCGGCAAGGTCGTCTCGGCGATGCTGCATGACCCGCGCGTCCGCGTCGTGTCCTTCACCGGCTCGACCGAGGTCGGCCGCAAGCTGCTGCATGAAGCCGCCGACCAGATCCTCAAGCCGGCCATGGAACTCGGCGGCAACGCACCGTTCCTGGTGTTCGAAGATGCCGATATCGACGCCGCGGTCGAGGGCGCCATGATCGCCAAGATGCGCAACATGGGCGAGGCCTGCACCGCGGCGAACCGCTTCTATGTGCAGGAAAAGGTGCACGACGAGTTCGCCAAGAAGCTCTCGGCCAAGATGGCCGCGCTCAAGATGGGCAACGGCCTGGACGACGGCGTCGCCGTCGGCCCGCTGGTCAACAAGGAAGGTCGCGACAAGGTCATCGAACTGGTGGAGGACGCCGTGTCGAAGGGCGCCAGAGTCATGACCGGAGGGCAGGTTCCGGGCGGCCCGGGCTTCTTCTACCCGGCGACCGTCGTCACCAATGTGCCGGACGGCGCCATGATGCTGAGCGAGGAAATCTTCGGGCCGGTCGCGTCGATCCAGACCTTCAAGACCGAGGACGAAGCGATCAGCAAAGCCAACGACACCGAATACGGTCTGGTCGCGTACTTGTTCACCAAGGACCTGTCGCGCGGCCTGCGTGTCTCCGAGAAATTGGAATTCGGCATGATCGGCCTCAACCGCGGCCTCGTCTCCGATCCGGCGGCGCCGTTCGGCGGCGTCAAGCAGTCGGGCCTCGGCCGTGAAGGCGCGACCGAGGGCATGAAGGAGTTCCTCGAGACGCAGTATATCTCGGTGAGCTGGTAATGGACCTGAAGCGATAAACACTCGGCGTCATGCCCGGCCTTGTGCCGGGCATGACGGAGCGGAGAGCTCGAATGGACGTCCTGATGCCGCAACTCGGTGAAACCGTCGCCGAGGGCAAGATCGTGAAGTGGTTCAAGCAGGCCGGTGATGCGGTCAAGCCGGGCGACAACCTGTTCGAAATCGAGACCGACAAGACGTCCATGGAAGTGCCGGCGATCGCCGCCGGCACGCTCACCGATATCCACTTCGGCGTCGGGGAGGTGGCTAAGGTCGGCGCGGTGGTGGCGGTGATCGCGGGCGAGGGTGGGGATGTGCGGGTGAAGCCTATTGAGGCAAAAGCCGCGCAGCCGCTGAAGCCCGAATCTAAACCGGCGCAACAAACTCCGTTCGTCCCCGCGAAAGAGGGGACCCAGAAGTCCCAGTCTCAGAAAGAATTGGGTCCCCGCTTTCGCGGGGACGAACGGAGCAATGGTTCGCGTGACGGACAGGACTTCGCCTACACCGATATGTCCCCTTGGCGCGAGGTGCGCACGCCCGAGCGTAATTACGGTCCGGCCAAACTTGCGACCGGGAGCTATGTCACGCCGCTGGCGCGCCGTCTGGCCTCGGAGCGTGGCATCGACCTGACGCGGGTTTCGGGCACCGGTCCGCATGGCCGCATCGTCGCCGCTGATATCGGAAAGGCGCCGCCCGCAGCCGCGCAAGCAGCGCCGCAGTATTACCTCGTCGCCGACGTCGAGATCGGCCGCCTGCTGGCTATGCAGGGCGAGGCCAAATCCGCCGGCGCGGAATTCTCTCTCGGCGATTTCGCCGTCAAGGCCTGGTCAGTGGCGCTCCAACGCGTGACACCCGAAGCCGGCGCCGATATCGGCTTGATCACGAGTGTCGAGGGCCGCCGTGCCACGAGGGTTATTCGCGCCGCCGCTGCCAAAACATTGACGGCAATTGCCCGCGATGCAGCGGAGCTTGGCAGCACCTCACCGGCTGATGCGACCAGCGCCGTTGTCTTGGCAGGCGCTTCGGGCATTCGTGAGTTCACTGCGGTGCTGACGCCGCCCTTCGCCTCTGTGCTTGCCGTCGGTCAGCCTCGCCGCGCGCCGGTTGAAGCTGACGACGGCAGCGTCAGGTTCATTAGCCAGATGACAGTTACGCTCACCTGTGACACAGGGGTTGTCGATCAGGCGATAGGCATTGAGCTCTTGTCTGCATTCAAGGTTTTGACTGAAAATCCAGTGGCTGCGCTGGTGTAGAGAAATTCATTGGGAGATTAAGGTATGGCGAATGAGAAGCGCGATGTTCTTCTGATCGGGTCCCGCAAGCCGGTGCTGGTTGGAGGCCTCGAGGGCAAGGTTAACTTGCACTACTATCTCGACGCCAAGGACAAGGCCGCCTTAATCAAGGAAGTCGGGCCCAGGATCGGCGCCATCGCGCTCGCCTACACGCATGACAAGGTTGACGGACCGTTCCTGTCGCAATTTCCCAATCTCAAGCAGGTGTCGAGCTTCGGCGTCGGCTATGACCACGTCGACGCCAAGTGGGCCGGTGAGCACGGCGTTATCGTCACCAACACGCCGGACGTTCTCAACGAGGAAGTCGCCGATACGGCGCTCGGCCTGCTGCTCTGCACCTTGCGCGAGTTCCCGCAGGCCGATCGCTATGTTCGCGCCGGCAAGTGGCCGACGGCGCCGTATCCGCTGACGAAAGCGACTTTGCAGGGGCGCACCGTCGGCGTCGTCGGCATGGGCCGCATCGGCAAGGCGATCGCCAAGCGCCTCGAGGCTTTCAATGCCAAGGTCGTCTATCACAGCCGTAATCCGCAGACCGGCGTCGAGTACAAGTATTATCCCAAGCTCGTTGACATGGCGCGCGACGTCGACACGCTGATGGTCATCGTGCCGGGCGGCGCCTCCACCAAGAACCTGATCAATGCCGAAGTGCTCAAGACGCTCGGTCCGCAGGGCGTCGTCATCAACATGGCCCGCGGAAGTGTCATCGACGAGCCGGCGCTCATCGAAGCCCTGAAGAACCGCACGATCTATTCCGCCGGTCTTGATGTGTTCGTGAACGAGCCGGAGGTGCCGCAGGAGTTGATTGACATGGACCATGTCGTCATGCTGCCGCATGTCGGCTCGGCGAGCGAGGCGACCCGCGCGGCGATGGATCAGCTGGTGGTCGACAACATTTTGGCCTGGGCCGCCGGCAAGCCGCCGCTGACACCGGTCCCGGAGACCCCGTATCCGCCGAAGGGGTGATAGCGCCCTGACGACTCTTTGATGCCGATCGTCCGGCAAATCGGCTAGAATGCCGGCATGAAGCCTATAGTCCTGCTCGCTCTGCTTTGTCTGGGCCTGCCTGCGGCCGTCCACGCCCAGACGCCGCCGCTCGGCGAACAGGCTGCGGCGATGCTTGGCTCATGGGAATTCTCCAACGCCAACCGCGACCGGCGCTGCACCGCTGTCTTCACCAATGCACCGGTCGCCGGCGGTCACAAGGTCCAGTTCGACGCCAATTGCGTCAACCTGTTCCCGTTCATCCAGAACGTTGCCGGCTGGCGCTTCCCGGAGAGCGACAACCTGTTTCTGTTCGATGCCGGCGGGAAGACGCTGGCCGAGTTCAGCGAGGTCGAGGCCGGTATGTTCGAGGCGCCGACGCCCGGCGTCGGTGTTCTGTTCCTGCAGAACGCGGCGGCCGCCGCGCCGCCGCCGAAGAAGCCGGAAGAGGTCGCCGGCGACTGGACCATCACGGGCGCTGCAGTGCTGTGCGAAATCTCGCTCGACACTGCTGCGGCGCCGGGTGGTGGCATGCGGCTGACCGTCAAGCCCGGTTGCCGCGACGATGTGGTGAAACTGAATTTCACTCGCTGGCGCATCGAGGGCGGCGAACTGCAGTTGCTGCCGGCGCAGGGTACAACGCCATGGCGCTTCGTCGAGAATGACAGCGATAACTGGCGGCGTATTCCGGAAACCAGCGAACAGGTGAACTTGATCAGGCGTTAGGCCACCTGCTCCGCATCCCGCCATTGCGCCGGTGACACGCCGAATTCGCGCTTGAAGGCGCGGCTGAAAGCTTCTTCCGACCCATAGCCAATCTGATCGGCGAGCCGGGCGATCGGCAGCCGTGTTTCGCGCAGATTCAGGCGCGCGTGATTGAGGCGCCATGACGTCAGATAGCGGATCGGTGGCATGCCGACGATCTCCGAGAAGCGATCCACGAAAGCGCTGCGCGACATGGCGACTTCTTTGGCCAGGCTTTCGTTCGACCATGATGCGCGAATGTCGCCATGGATCAGGGCCAGAGCCCGCCCGATCTGCGGATCGGCGGCGCCTTTGAGCCAGCCGATGCGCGTGTCGTCGCTCTGCTGCGCATAGTTGCGCACGGCTTCGACCAGCAGTGTTTCGGACAGGCGGGACATCAGGCTCGAGGATGCGAAGCGTCCTTTTGTTAGTTCCTCGGCGGCAAATCTCACCGATGCTTCGACCCAGTCGCGGGAGGTGCCGTCGCGGATGCCGAGCTTGAGCATGCGCGGCAGGCTCGAAATCAACGGATTGGCCGAGTTCTCGCTGCCCAGAAAGCCGCACACGATCTGTGTCGCTTCGCCGCCGCCGCCGTGAAAGATCCTTGCCAGTCCGCCGTCCGGCGCCGGTTGAATGAGGTCCTTGGCGCGCACGGCTTTCAATCGGTCCGATGTGCTCGCCAGGACATGCGGATCATTGCGGGGCAGCAGAATGATTTCGCCGGCGTCGACCGCGACCGGAGTCTCGCCCTCAACGGTAAGAAACAACCTCCCGCTGATCACGACGTGGTAGGCGATCAATTGCGTCGGTGCATCGAACGCGAATTTGCAGTCGTCCCGGGTCAGGTGCGCCAGGACGCACCACGGCGCCGAGAACTGGGAATCGAGAAAAATGCCACCTGACAGCCGCACCGAGCGCAACACTTCCGTGAGCGGGTCCATGGCGAAACCCCGTGTTCATTTGGACGGGCGGTCAGGAGTATCGGCGTCCCGATCATTAAGGCCGGCACCGCCCGCTCGTATATAGCCGCCGGTCGCCACAGCCGCCAAGGGCGGCCTTGAGGCTAATTTTTGATCAAACAGAATCAAGTCATTCAAGGAGTTGAAGATCATGCTCGATAAAACAATCCCGGCGACGCCGGATTTCGAAGCCATCAAGGGACGGCAGCGCGCAACCTGGGCCTCCGGCGACTATTCGGTCGTCGGCACCACCTTGCAGATCGTCGGCGAGCGCCTGTGCGAGGCGGTCGACCTGCGCTCCGGCGAGCGCGTCATCGACGTTGCCGCCGGCAACGGCAACGCCACGCTGGCCGCGGCACGTCGCTTCGCCGAAGTCACCTCGACCGATTACGTCGGTACGTTGCTCGACGGCGGCAAGGCGCGCGCCGCCGCCGAACATCTGCCGGTTGAATTCATGGAAGCCGATGCCGAGGCGTTGCCCTTTGCCGACGGTTCCTTCGACGTCGCGCTGTCGACCTTCGGCGTGATGTTCACGCCCAATCATCCGAAAGCTGCTTCGGAGCTGTCGCGCGTCGTGCGCAAGGGCGGTCGCATCGGGCTGGCCAACTGGACGCCGGACGGCTTCATCGGCGAATTATTCAAGGTACTTGGCAAGCACGTGCTGCCGCCGGCCGGCCTCAAGCCGCCATCGGCCTGGGGCACGGAAGCGCATCTCGCCACGCTGTTTCCGGATTATAACATCACGGCGACCAAACGGACCTTTGCCTTCCGCTATCGTTCGCGCGAGCATTGGCTCGATGTGTTCCGTAATTACTACGGCCCGACCCATCGCGCCTTTGCCGGGCTCGACGAGGGCAAGCAGGCCGCGCTCGCCGCCGATCTGCTCGACCTGCTGCACCGGCGCAACCGCGCCGAGGACGGCACGCTCGTGGTGCCGAGCGAATATCTCGAAATCGTCATCGCCAAGCGCTGACGACCGAAGCGGCGCGTGGCAACGCGCGCCGCTTGCTTCTGCTACGGCACCACCGCGAAGAACAGAAACACCGCGAAAATGAGCAGGTGCACGATGCCCTGCAACATGGTGGTGCGTCCGGTGCCGAGGGTGATAATGCCGAGCGCCAGGGTCAGGACCAGCAGCACCTGATCCTTGGCGCCGAGACCCAGTTCGAGCGGCTGTTGCAGCACGACCGAGACAACGACCACCGCCGGAATCGTCAGGCCGATCGTGGCGAGCGCCGATCCCAAAGCCAGATTGAGGCTGGTCTGCAGGCGGTTGTTTCGGGCGGCATTCAGCGCGGCAAGGCCTTCCGGCAGCAGCACCAGGCCGGCGATGACAATGCCGACCACGGCCTTCGGCACGCCGAGAGTCGCGATGCCGAGTTCGATGGCCGGGGTGAGAACCTTGGCCAGCGCGACAATCGCGACCAGCGACAGGACGAGAATGCCCGCGCTGAAAGCGGTGGCCTTCGCCGTTGGCGGCGGGGCGTGCACTTCCTCGTTATCGGTCTCAAGCGGCAGAAAGTAATCGCGATGGCGGATCGTCTGTATGAAGACGAACGAGCAGTACAGGATCAGGGACACGATACCGGCGAATACAAGCTGAGATGTGCTGTAGCGTGGACCAAGCGCGCCTTCGGCGTAATTGGGCAGCACCAGTGTCAGGCCGGCGAGCGCGACGAGCACGGCGAGCGCCGCGCTCGCGCCCTGTACCTGGAAGCCCTGTTCGCGGTGTCGCGCGCCGCCCATTAACAAGCACGCCCCGACGATGCCGTTGCAGACGATCATGATGGCGGCGAACACCGTGTCCCGCGCAAGCCCGGCTTTCTCGGCCGGAACTGCGATCATCACCGAGACGATGAGCGTGGCCTCGATGACCGTGACGGCGAGGGCGAGCACCAGCGTGCCAAACGGCTCGCCGACGCGGTGAGCCACGACCTCGGCGTGATAGACTGCGGCAAATACCGTGCCGAACAGGACGATTCCAGCCAGGGCGGACAACACTGCGCCGCTGCCGGCGAGCACTATGGCGGCCAGAGTGGCGAAGGCTGCCGCGGGCCAGATCCATGTCCAGCGGGGCGTCGTTGTCGTCGTCATCGAGGGGGTTCCGGTCCTGGAGTGAGACCGCCTTATAACAGGATCGACGGCTAAGGATGGTGGAACTGTCCGGTCAGTCGTCACGAAGACGCGGCAAATCGCCGTCGCTCAAATCAGCTTCATGCCCTTGAGGCTGGCATGCCCATCCTTGCCGACGATGATGTGATCGTGAACGGCAATGCCCAGCGGTTTAGCCACCTCGATGATCGCCTGCGTCATCTGGATGTCGGCGCGCGACGGGGTCGGATCTCCCGAGGGATGGTTGTGCACCAGGATCAATGCTGTCGCCGACAGCTCCAGCGCACGCTTGACCACTTCACGTGGATAGACCGGCGTATGGTCAACGGTGCCCTGCTGCTGCACCTCGTCGAGAATCAACTGGTTGCGCTTGTCGAGAAACAGCAGGCGGAACTGCTCCTTGTCCTCGTAGGCCATGGCGGTGCGGCAATAGTCGATCACGCTGGCCCATGACGACAGCACCGTGCGCTTGGTCGCTTCGCCGCGCGTGATGCGCTTGGCCGAAGCGTGCACGATCTTGAGTTCGTCGATGACGGCGTCGCCGATGCCCTTGATCTCCTTGAGCCGGGCGCGCGGCGCCGCCATGACTTCGGCGAAGGAGCCGAAGCGCGCCACCAGTTCTTTCGCCAGTGGCTTGACGTCGCGCTGCGGGATGGCGCGGAACAGCACCAGTTCGAGCAATTCGTAGTCGCTGACCGAGTCCTCGCCAGCCTTGCGAAAGCGGGCGCGCAGCCGTTCACGGTGGCCGTGATAATGCGGCGCCGCCTCGGCGAGGCCGGTAGCGCTATCGAATGCCTGTTGCTCGTCCGCCATGCCCGCGCCTGTGCAACCAAGGCGGGCATCGTAAAGATATAAACGGAAGCGGGGAAGGGCCTCATCCGTCGGGACACACGCCTTTCGGCGTGTATCTCACGGGTGAGACGAAATCAGATCTTATAGGGCGGCTTGTCGAGCCCGGCGGGCGAGAAGGTGAAGACCTCGACGCCATCGGCGGTCACGCCGACCGTGTGCTCGAACTGTGCCGACAGCGAGCGGTCCCGGGTCACGGCGGTCCAGCCGTCGGACAGCACCTTCACATGCGGGCGGCCGAGATTGATCATCGGCTCGACGGTAAAGAACATGCCGGGCTTGAGCACCACGCCTTCGCCAGGGCGGCCGACATGGACGATGTTCGGCTCATCATGAAACAGCCGGCCGAGGCCGTGGCCGCAGAAGTCGCGCACCACGCTCATGTGCTGGGCTTCGACATAGCTCTGGATGGCGTGGCCGATGTCACCGGTGGTGGCGCCGGGGCGGATCACGGCGATACCGCGCATCATTGACTCGTGGGTGACTTCGATGAGCCGCTCGGCGCGGCGCGGAATATCGCCGACCGGATACATGCGGCTCGAGTCGCCGTGCCAGCCGTCGACGATCAAGGTCACGTCGATATTGACGATGTCGCCATCCTTGAGCGGCTTCTCGTTCGGAATGCCGTGGCAGACAACATGGTTGATCGAGGTGCAGGTTGACTTGCGATAGCCGCGGTACATCAGGGTCGCCGGCAGCGCGGCGTTGTCCATGGCGAATTCGTAGACCAACTGATCGATCTTGTCGGTCGGTACACCCGGTTTGACGTGGGGCGTGAGAATGTCGAGGCAGCGCGCGGTGAGCTGCCCGGCCTTGCGCATGCCTTCGAAGGCAGCGGGGCCGTGAAGCTTGATCTGCCCGGTCTTGCGCTGGGGGGATACGGCGGCGTCGATGTAGGTCATGCCGCCAATGTAGGGATTTGGGCGGAATGGGGCAAGTTGCCCTCTTTTCACCTCTCCCCGCGTGCGGGGAGAGGTCGGCTGCCGAGTGTAACGAGGCAGCCGGGTGAGGGGCGTTTTACGGCAACGGGATTGGCCCCTCACCCGGCTCGCACCAAAGCGCTCGCCACCCTCTCCCCGCTTTGCGGGGAGAGGGGAAAGGCCTACGCAATCTTCCCGCCCAGTTCGTCCTCGATATGGGCTTTGACGATCTCGTCGAAGTTCTTTTCGGCCTTGAAACCGAGTTCCGTGGCGCGCTTGGCGTCGATGCGCTCGGACCAGCCCGACACAATGCGCATCACGAGTTCGTCCGGCTCCCGCTTGATGCGGGCGGCGACCTTTGCCCCGGCGATGCGGGTCAGCGAGTCGATCTGCTCGGCGACGGTGCAGCACACGCCAGGCATGGCAAGGTTGATGCGCGGTCCGAGCTGATCGCGGGTCAGGCTGGCGGCGTGGATCAGGAATCCAACGGCGGAGGGCGGCGAGGCATGGGTGTGCCGTACGGTATCGGCGACCGGCAGGATCGCCTCATGGCCCGCCAGCGGCTCGCGGATGATGCCGGAGAAAAAGCCGGAGGCCGCCTTGTTGGGCTTGCCGGGGCGCACGCAGATCGTCGGCAGGCGGATGCCGACGCCGTCGAGGAAGCCGCGGCGATTGTAGTCGGCCAGCAGCAATTCGCTGATGGCCTTCTGCGTGCCGTAGGAGGTGAGCGGCGTCAGATGGAATTCATCCGGGATCGCATAAGGGAACGGCGCGCCGTAAACCGCGATCGACGAGGTGAAGATGAACTTGGGATGATAGCCCTCGGCGTGGCGGATAGCCTCGAGCAAAGCGCGCGTGCCGTCGAGATTGACGTGATAGCCCTTGTCGAAGTCGATCTCGGCTTCGCCGGAGACGACGCCGGCCAAGTGGAAGATCACGTCGGGCCGTTCGGCTAGCAGCTTCTCGGCAGCGCCGGGCGCCGCCATGTCGCCGGTGACGATGTCGACCTTGCCGCCGAAGCCGGCGGGTTTCTCGGCCGCCACGACATCGGTAAGTGTGAACTTGTCGATCGGCTTTCCGTTCAGTCCGCCGTCCTTGACTAGGCGGGCCGTCAGCTTGCGTCCGATCATGCCGGCCGCGCCGGTCACCACAACATGCATTGGCATTTCCCCTTCTTCGCTTCTTGTCTTTTTGACTTTACGTCACGCCTTTGCGGCGTTCTGCTCTTTTCGGCTTTCGGCCGGCTGGAACCGGTCGAGGTGCCGCAGGTCCGGGAACAGCATCATCCACGTCCCGGCGACGATCAACGAGCCGATGCCGCCGATCAGGACCGACGGCACCGCGCCGAACCAGCCGGCGAGCACGCCGGACTCGAACTCGCCCAGCGTATTCGACGAGCCGACAAAAAGGTAGTTGATCGCGGCGACCCGGCCGCGCATCTCGTCCGGCGTCTCGACCTGCACCAAAGTGAAGCGGATGACGACGCTGACCGCGTCGGCCGCGCCGAGGACCGCCAGCGCGCCGATCGACAGCGGCAGCGAGGTCGATAGCGCGAATACCACGGTGGCGGCGCCGAACACCGCGACCGATGCGAACATCTTGCGGCCGATATGACGCTCGACCGGAAAACGCGACAGCACAAGGGCGGTCAGCAGCGCGCCAATGGCCGGCGCGGAACGCAACAGGCCGAGGCCGATAGGGCCGGCTTCAAGAATGTCTTTGGCGAAGATCGGCAGTAGCGCGGTGGCGCCGCCGAGAAGAACCACGAACAGGTCGAGTGAAATAACGCCGAGCAGCCGGCTGCGGCTGCGCACGAAATCGAAACCGGCGAAGGCGGAGCGCAAAGTCGGCGGCTCGCGGCTCGGGGTGTGCCGGCTGACGCGCATCAGGCTCACGCAGACGATGGCGGCGACGAAGAAGACAGCGCACATCGCACTGACGGCGCGTGGTTCGAAGGCATAGAGGAATCCGCCTAGCGCCGGGCCGCAGATCACGGCGGTCTGGTTGGCCGACGTCCAGGCGGCGACGGCGCGGGGCATCAATCGCGTGGGCACCGTGGCCGCGACCAGCGACTGGTTGGTCGGCAGTTCAAAGGCCCGGGCGCAGCCGATGGCGAAGACGAGAGCGAAAAGCAATTCGCGGGACAGCCAGCCCGCCAGCATAGCGGCGGTCATGACGATCGCGCAGAGCGCGTAGACCGATTGCGCCAGCCGCACGATGACGCGGCGGTCGTAGCGGTCGGCGACGTGACCGATGAGCAGGGTCAGTACGACCGCGGGAATGAATTGCAGCAGGCCGACATAGCCGAGGTCGAAGGCGCTGCCGGTAATCGCGTAGATCGACCAGCCGATGACGACGGCAAGCGCCTGATATCCGATGGTGGCGAATAGCCGCCCGAACCACAGGAAGACAAAAGGGCGGTGGTGCAGAAGCCCGCCGGTTTCGGAAACGTCGGCTGTGCTCATCCGGCGAAGCCGTTCAGTTCGCTTAAGGAGATACTCTGCTTGCCGTCGGCGTCGAAATTGTCCGCCGCCAGCCAGCGCTCGAACGCCATCTTGCGCGCCGGCCATTCGCTGTCGATCATCGAGTACCAGGCGTTGTCGCGGTTGCGGCCCTTGGCGATAATGAAGCTGCGCAGCACACCTTCGAACACAAAGCCATAGCGCAGCGCGGCACGGCGCGACGGCGCGTTCAGCGCGTTGCATTTCCACTCGTAGCGGCGATAGCCGAGCGTTTCGAAGGCATAGCACGCGAGCAGATACTGTGCCTCGGTGCCGATCTTGGTGCGCTTGAGCGCCGGCGAATAAAGCACGTGGCCGACCTCGATCGAACGGTCTTCGGGGCGGATCGACATCAGCGTGAAGTAGCCGACGGCGCGGCCTTTGTCGTCGATAATGGCGTAGGCGTAAGGGTCGCTCAGGCCAGCGCGCTTGGCGATGAACTCGGCGAAGATTTCGGGATCGGTGAAGGGCCCGTCGGTGCTGATATAGGTCCAGAGATCCGGATGGGCCTTGAAGGCTGCCCAGAGATCGTCGGCGTGATGGTCCTGCAGCTTCTCGATGCGGCCGTGGCGGCCCTCGAGTGTCACCGGGCCGGGGCGCTGCGCCGGGGTGGCGTCAACCTTGAGGCCGACCGGCTGCCCGGTTTCGGGCAGCGGCTCCCATTGCGAGTCATAGTCGGGCATGGAGCTTATTGCTTTTTTTGAGCTTGGGCGAAAAACGCGTTGAGCTCGGCGTTGGGAATAACGCCGGCGAAGTTGTCGAACGTCCCGTCTTTCGCGATCGTCGCTGCCGCCTTGATGAAGGCGTCCATGGCGATGCGGGCGAGCGTACCGCCGACGCTGATGCGGCGCACGCCCATGGCGGCGATGTCGGCAACGGTGAAGCCGCCGGCGAACGACATCAGCAGATTGACCGGCTTCGGCGCCACCGCCTTCACCACCGCCTCGATCTGCTCCCGCGTCTTGATGCCGGGCACATAGAGACAGTCGGCGCCGGCTTCGGCGAAGGCGGTGAGGCGGCGGATGGCGTCGTCGAGATCGGGGCGGCCGTGCAGGAAACCCTCGGCGCGTCCGGTGAGCAACACGCCGGTGCCGGAGGCATCGATCGCCTGTCGGGCCGCGCGCACGCGCGCCACCGCCTTGCCGAAATCATAGAGCGGCGCGCTTTCGTCGCCGGTGAAGTCCTCGATCGACAGCCCGGCGACGCCGGTGTCGATGCACAGCCGCACATTATCGGCGACGGCGTCCGGCTCATGGGCAAAGCCGTTCTCGAAATCGGCGTTCAGCGGGATGTCGGCGGCCGCCGCCAGCCCGCGGTAGTGCGCCAGCACCTCGTCGCGGCTCATGGCGCCGTCGGGACGCCCCATCGCATGGGCGTAACCCGAGCTGGTGCTGGCCAGCGCGCGGAATCCGAGGCTTTGGAGATGAAGCGTACTTCCGACATTCCACGGATTGGGAATAACGAAGCAGCCGCTGCGGTGGAGTTCACGGAAGGTGCGGCGCTTGTCGGCGGTGGACATAGGTACGATATCCCGACATTGAGTCGCGGGACGGTGCCACGACCGGGCGCGAAAGAACAATGGCATTCCTTGATGAGACAATGAATGCCGCTCATGCCGATACGGCGGTGCCGGGCAATAAAGGGCAGGCAGCGAGTTGGTCAGTTCCCCGGAATCCGACGCGGCGTGGCAGCGGGTCCGGCTGGCTGTTCGGCCGAGACCCGGCCGAGCACCAGGCGGCCCTGCTGATCGAAAGCACTCGAAATCAACCCGGGGCGTCCGTTGAGCAGGAAGGTGCTGAGGCTGCGTTGGGTGCGTTCCGGCATATCGAGATAGGCCCTGATCAGTTCGACGATGCCGGGCTCGCGCGTCCAATAGTAAAGTTCGAGCAGTCGGCTGGTATCGGCGCCGCCATTGGCCAGCGTCTGGATCAACTCCTGCGCCTCGTTGCCGCCCGGCTCATCGTCGAGGTCGGCTCGCCGCCCGCGTTTGGAGTTACGTGCCATGTCCGACCTGCCGTTTCCGAAGGACCTGCCGCCCGCGGGTGACCGGCTTGGAGCCGACGATGCGCACGTTGTCGAATTCGACGGTTCCATGGCCGGGCCTGTGGCCTCCGAACGACAGGTTGGCGTTAAATCCGCTCACCCTGTCGTTAAGGTTGCAGGTCATCATATGACGTCGATGACTTTTCGTCATCCGAAACGTTGCATAGATAAATTGGCAATCTTGCCGATCACAATCTACGTTACTAAAATCCACAAAAATCAATTTAAGGTTGAATTCGCATCGCGAAGATCGTTGTCGGACTGGTTTGCATTTGAGGGGCGGATCATGTGAACTGCCGCCAAATTTTGCAGTAGCCCGGGAGGCTTATCGATGCTCAAGACGATCGCGGCGTTCGACCGCATTGGTGAGGAGAACGCCTTCGCGGTCCTCGCTCGCGCCAACGCCCTGGCCGCTCAGGGCCGCGACATCATCAGCCTCGGCATCGGCCAGCCGGATTTCCGCACTCCCGATTTCATCGTCGAAGCTGCGGTGAAGGCCCTGCGCGATGGCCACCACGGTTATACTGCGGCCACCGGCATTCCCCAGTTGCGGGAGGCGGTCGCTGCCGACCTGCACAAGCGTTTCCAGGTCGAGGTCTCGCCCGACAGCGTCATGATCATGCCCGGCGGCAAGCCGACCATGTTCATGTCAATCCTGATGTTCGGCGAGCCCGGGGCCGAGATCATGTATCCGGACCCCGGCTTCCCGATCTATCGCTCGATGATCGAGTTTACCGGCGCGACGCCGGTCCCGATCCCGGTGCGCGAGGAAAATGGCTTCGCTTTCTCCGCTGAGGAGACCCTGAAGCTGATCACGCCGAAGACCCGTCTCATCATCGTCAACTCGCCGGCGAACCCGACCGGCGGCGTGACGCCGAAGGTCGAAGTCGACAAACTGGTCGCTGGTTTAGAGAAGTGGCCCGACGCCGCCATCATGTCGGACGAGATCTACGATCACATGGTCTATGACGGCGAGAAGCACGTCTGCCTGTTGTCATATCCGTCGATCCGAGACCGGCTGATCCTGCTCAACGGCTGGTCCAAAACCTATGCCATGACCGGGTGGCGGCTGGGCTACGCGATCTGGCCGGGCAAGCTCTACGATCTGGCGCGCAAGCTCGCGGTCAATCTGCATTCCTGCGTCAACGCTTCGGCCCAGTATGCCGGCCTTGCCGCGCTGACCGGTCCGCAGGACGAGGTCTGGAAGATGATCGGCGAATTCGACAAGCGCCGCAAAGTCGTGGTCGACGGCCTCAACAGGCTGCCCGGCGTGTCGTGTGTGACGCCGAAGGGCGCGTTCTATGCGTTCCCGAACATCAAGCAGACGGGCTGGAAGGCGAAGGAGCTCGCCACCACGCTGCTCAACGAAACGGGTGTCGTCACCATCGGCGGCCCGGATTTCGGTATCCTCGGCGAGGGCTATATCAGGCTGTCTTACGCCAACTCGACCGAGAACATCCTCAAGGCGCTCGAGCGCATGGGTGACTTCCTGTCGAAGAAGAAAGCGGCGTAAGCTATTCCGGCTCTCTCCCTTTGGAGAGAGCCGCCTGGTCCCTGTCACGATCCCGGAAACGGCGATCTCGGTGCCGACGCTTCGTCCTGATCCTTCGGCGGATCGGGTTCGTCTTCGCGCGCGATCTCGTAGATGACACGGGACGGCCCCGGTTTCGGAATCGTCACACCTGCCTGGGCCAGCGTATCCCAGAGCGCCAGCAGCACGTCACTCTGTACGTTGACGATGCCGCCGGCCGGGTCGCGGATCCAGAACCACATTTCGTACTGGATCGATGTCGGCCCGAAGGCGGTCAGCATGCATTGGGGTGTCGGCTTCGGCACAACGCGCGCAACGCGCATGGCCGCTTCCACCGCCGCGGCCTGGGCCTTGCGCGGATCGCTGTCGTAGGTCGTGTTAAAGGTGACCGACAGCCGCACGAGGTCGCTGGAGTAGCTCCAGTTCGCGACCCGCTGCGTGATGAAATCCTCGTTCGGTATGAGATATTCGCGGCCGTCGCGCGTATCGACGGACGTATAACGGGCGCCCATGATACCGACGCGGCCGAAATGCTCGCCGACCGAGATGACGTCACCCGGCTTGATCGACTTGTCCGCGAGCAGAATGATGCCGCTGACGAAGTTGGACACGATTTTCTGCAAGCCAAAGCCAATGCCGACGCCGATGGCGCCCGAGAAGAAGGCCAGCGCCGACAAGTCGATGCCGACGCTCGACAGGACCGTGATGATGGCGAAGGCGATGAGCAGGATGCGGATCAGCTTGCTGATCAGTACCTGCACCGACGGCGTCAGCTCGGTCGCCGACTTGACGCGCCGGTCCATGAAGTCGCTTAGGGTATTCGCGACCCACAACGCGATCAGGAGGAGCACCGCGCTCTTGATGATCAACAATGCCGATATACGCAGACCGCCGAACACTACGGCATAGGAATCGAGCTCGGCGCGCACCGCCATCCGCAGTCCGAGGATGTCGAGCGCTGCAAAGGTCCACGCAGCAATGGACACGACGCGGTAAACGAATTGATTGCGAATGAGTCCGGTGATCAGCGCGATGACCACCCATGCCGTCGCCAGGCTGACCGCAACCCCGAGCAGGTAAGATCGGCTGGGCCAAGTCAGGGACAGCATCGTCTCGCGCGCTGTGAAGACGATCGCGATGAAGATGATGGTGCCGACGCAATCGATAAACGCCCGCGCCAGAAGTTTGACGACCGGCGGCCAGCCCGCCCCGTGGGCTTCAAGATCGATCCGGCGGCGGATCGCGATCCCTGCCAGCGTGCCGATGGCTCCGGCGATCAAGAGGATGCCGAACTGGAGGAGCAGCCAAAAAGACGATAGCTCGGCGAACAAGCCGTGCAACGTGTCGCTCATGCCGGCGAGGATGCCCTGAACGTTGCCCATTTCCCTTGAGCTCCTGTCGGCGGCGGCAATCTCGTTGCCCCGGCCTGACAAGCAGTCGTATCAAATTGGCTCTGCAGGTGCGGCGGTAAGCCCCGGGTTATGCACACTTACCCGATGCAATTTTAGTCAACGTAAAGCGAAGCGGAAGCCGACCAGGACGATCGCGAGGCCGATGACCTGGGGAAGGCTCGGTACGATTCCCAAAGCAAGAAAGCCCATGATCAGCGAGAAGCCCGGCACCAGGGCCGGGAAGGTCGAGGCACGGCCGGCTCCGAGGATCGCCACCGAGCGGGCGAAGAGAAAGATCGGCAGGACGCCGGAGATGAACCCTTGCACGACAATCTGCAGAAGCGTTTCGGTCCAGCCAAAAATAAACAAATGCCCGCTGCCGTAGATCAATAAATAAATGGGCGCGTAGACGAGCACGGACATGAGACCGACTGCGGCCGCGACGCGCATTCCTGAAACCCGCCACTGCCGCAACATGATGCCGAACATCGCCCACAGGGCGCCGGCGGTCGCGAACAGCAAATCGCCGCCGATCCCGTGGGTGCCGATCGTGGCGAAGGATTCGATGCCGAGCACCACGAGTCCGGCCGTGATGACGATGGCGCCGAGGATCCGCGACGCAGCCAATCGCTCTTTCAGCAAAAGCGCGGCCAGCAGGATGCCGGCGAGAGCCGCGGTGGCCGGCTGGATCGTAGTGCCGTGACCGAAGGGAACCAGGATGAACCCGGTATAGGCGACCAGGGCCTGGGTCGGTCCCGATAGGGCCGCAAGGACGAAACCGCGCCCCCAGCCGACGCCGCCGAGGTCGGCGATCCCGTAATGAAATACGAGAGGGATCAGCAGGAGGCCGGTCCACACGTAACGATGGACCGCGAGATCGGCCGGTGAGAAGCCGATCGAGATGCCGTGTTTCGCCACCGCGAACCCGGCGGCCCACGCCATCGCCGCGCCGACGCCGCAGAGGATACCCACGAGAAGGCCGGGTACTTTTCCGTCTGGCGAAACTCCGGATGTCGGTGGGGTGGCCGTCAAATCGGACTTCCAGTTTTTTGTGGCGCGCGGCCATGCGCCGTGCGAGGTGACGTCCGCCCGGCACATAATCTAGGATCGCCGGACAAGTCCAACGATCAATAACACAACGCACCTACGCCAAGGACGGATAGCTCATGGCCAAAGCCCGCAAAGTCATCATCACCTGTGCCGTTACGGGTGGCATCCATACGCCGTCGATGTCGCCCCACCTGCCGGTCACCGCGCAGGAAATCGCGGACGCAGCCATTGGCGCGGCCGAAGCCGGCGCGGCCGTCGTGCATCTCCA
>Ga0182745_1000580_pt1 | contig 39682 bp, 35 predicted proteins | sample eDN3rd30CKraftBY_FD_128523 | JGI IMG/M metagenome (GOLD analysis project Ga0182745, IMG submission 128523) | Enriched backyard soil microbial communities from Emeryville, California, USA - eDNA 3rd pass 30_C Kraft BY (version 2) (version 2) | ecosystem: Environmental > Terrestrial > Soil >...
CAGCAAGCCGGACTCGCTGCTTTGCAGGAAGCCGAAAAGCTGGCCGGTAACGGCAGCTGGGAACTGATCGGCGTGGCGCGCGTGTACTACCTTTCGGGTGACAAGGCACGCGGCCAGGCGCTGCTCGACCAGGTGCTGAGCGGCAAGGCCGGTTCCAGCGACTGGTATCGCATCGGCTCGCTGTATGCCGAAGCCGGCGAGAACGCCAAGGCCGAGTCTTTCTTCCAGAAAGCACTGGCGGCGGAACCGAAGGACGACACCGGCCAGGCTGAAGTCGGTGCGTGGTACATCCGCACCGGCCAACGCGAGAAAGGCGAGGAATTGCTGACCAAGGCATTCTCCAGAAACCCGGACGAGTTCTGGCACTACGTGCGCACGGCCGAAGCGTTCCTGAACGTCGCGCCGAAATAGGCGGTCGCACTATCCGCAGGAGCACGACTTTCCGGCGGGCGTTCGGCCGCCGGAGAATCGTCGGCCGACCCGCCCACATCATGGAGGCACGATCATGGCCATCCAGCTCAATCACACGATCGTCCCCGCTCGCGACGCACACGCGTCAGCGGTGTTCCTTGCGGAGATCCTCGGGCGCGATGCGCCGGAACGCTTCGGCCCGTTCTGGACCGTGGCGCTCGATAACGGCGTAACGCTCGACTTCCAGCACAGCGACGAGGCGATGCCGGTCGAGCACTACGCCTTCCTGGTGAGCGAAAGCGAGTTCGACGCCATCTTCCAGCGCATCCGCGACCGCGGCCTGGAATACTGGGCCGACCCAATGCACCGGCGCGCCTTCGAGATCAATCACCACGATGGCGGGCGCGGGCTGTATTGGAACGATCCGAACGGACATTATCTCGAGATCATCACGCGCCCCTACGGCAGCGGTGGGTGATCCCCCCGCTCGAGAGAGAATCGATCGACCTCATCCGGTTGCGAAACGTGTCGTCGTGTCCGCTGCAAGCACTCAGTCATGGAGCCGGCTCGCCGCTTCGACAGCGTCGGCCTTGAACGCTTCGCGCTGCGCTTTCTTTTCGACTTCCAGCTCGGCAACGGCGACGCGGACCGCCTGCACCAGCTCGGCTTGCGTGTAGGGCTTGTTCAACCAGCCCAGCGGTCGGGCCAGGCGGGCTTGCTCGCGCATCAGCGGGTCGGCGTACGCACTGACGAACAGGCTGCGGATGCCCAGGCGCTCGAAAATGGCGATAGCTGCATCCACGCCATCGATACGGCTCGCCAGCTGCACGTCCATGAGAATCAGGTCGGGCCGCTCGCGCTCGGCCAGATCGAAGGCATTGGTGGCGGTGGTGGCAAAGCCGGTGCACTCGAATCCGGCTTGCGTCAGGCAGCGCTCGCAGTCCTGTGCCACGACGTACTGGTCCTCGACGATCTGGATGCGCGGTGTGTGACTCATGTGTCGGTGTGTCAGATCTGCTTTAGATCACCACGTGCTCCGCGGGGATGGCGAGCGTGACGCGCCGGCCGTCCGGCTCGAAGTCCATCGACGCCGTCGCGTTGAACTCATAATGCAGCTGTCGCTGCACGAGTTCCGTACCGAAATCCGAGCGCCCCGGGGCCGCACCGACGGTCCGCCGCTCTCCCGCCGCAGCAACACGAACTCTTTCTCGCCGGCGCCAATTGCGCAAAAGCCACAATCGTCTCGAGCCCCTGCGCCGTTATGGCCCCCCCGGATTACCTGCCCATCAGTTTGCGCAGTTCCGCGGCCGCCTCCGAATAGTCCTGCCGCATCACGTGCCGATGTATGAAGCGGCCCGGCGTAAACGTCGCTGCCGCAAAGTAGGCGGCGATTCGCCGCTGCTGGCCTTCTACTCGTTCGGTTGCCTCGCGCCTGGCAATGCTCCTTACCTCTGACTGGCGCGGAGTTGTTTCTATACTCATCGTGCCTTCCTCGTCTTCAGTGCAGATGAACAGCAACTCATGGCCGCGATTGCGGGTTCCAGCCAGCGCTCATCCCGAGGGAATCTGCGGCCAGCAGGCGTCACGGATAGATCGTTCCCATTGACGGCTCGTCGCGGTCGCCTACGGCAGATCGTCGGGCAACATGTCCCGCTCCGAGTACTTCAAGCCGAAACCGTACGCAAATAGCGGATCGTAGATCGCATCGTGCCGATTCACCGGTACCTGGGCGGCGCTGCGCGGCCAGGAGAACGCGAGCCGACCGGTGAAGTCGTGATCCACTTCGCCGTTGCCCTTGCGGAAAATGACGTCGGCGATGCCCGCGCCTTCCGAGCCCGGCAACCAGGCCGCGACGAACGCATCCGAGGCGTTCAGCTCCGGGTTCACGTACAGCGGCCGGCCGCTGAGGAAGATCGACACGACCGGAATGCCCGCGGCCTTGAGCTGGCGCAGCAGCGCTACGTCGGCACCCGCTTCGCCCTGATAGTCGATGGAGGCAATGTCGCCTTCGAACTCGGTATAGGGACTCTCGCCGAACACCACGATGGCGACGTCAGGCTTGCTGCTGTAACTGCCATCGATACTCAGATGCGCGCTGCCACCCGCCGCGCTCACGGCAGCACGAATGCCGGCGAATATCGAAGTGGCGCCAGGGAAATCCGCGTTGGTGGTCTGCGTGCCCTGCCAGGTGATGGACCAGCCACCGCTCTGCTTGCCGATGCTGTCTGCGCCATCTCCGGCAACGAGCACGTTGAGCTTGCGCTGCAACGGCAGCAGGCCACCCTTGTTCTTCAGCAACACCAGAGATTCGCGCACTGCGCGCCTGGCTACGGCTCGATGCTCCGGCGCGCCCAGCAATGCCGCCTTGTTCGCCAGCGGGCGACTGGAAGGACGTCCCTTCTCGAACATGCCGGCACGCAGCTTGACCCGCAAAATGCGAGTGACCGCGTCGTCGATGCGTGCTTGCGGAATCTCGCCTGCGCGCACATGCGCCACCGTGCTTTGCAGGAATTGCTTCCAGTCCTGCGGCACCATGAACACGTCGATACCGGCATTGACCGCGGCCGGGCAGTCACCGCGGGTACAACCCGGGACTTCTTCGATGCCGTTCCAGTCGCTGACGATCAGGCCGTCGAAGCCCATTCGATCCTTGAGCACGTCGGTCAGCAGATGACGATGACCGTGCAGCTTCACGCCCTGCCAGCTGCTGTACGAGGCCATGACGGTCTGCACCCCCGCTTGCAGCGCCGTGATGTAGCCCTGGCCGTGAATGGCCAGCAATTGCCGCTCGGTCGAGAGATTGTTGCCTCGATCCACGCCGCGGTCGGTCCCACCATCGCCGATGAAATGCTTCGCGGTGGCGAGAACGTGCGAGGAATCGAGGAACGATGAAGTGCCCGGCCTGCCTTGCAGCCCACGCACCGCTGGACCGGCATACAGCCGGACGATCTCGGGATCTTCCGAATACGCTTCGTAGACGCGCCCCCAATGCTCATCGCGTGCCGCGATGACGGCCGGCGCGAACACCCAGTCGAGGCCGGTCACGGCCACTTCCTGAGCCGTGATCTCGGCAATGCGTCCGGTCAGATCGGGATCGTGCGTCGCGCCCAGGCCGATGTTGTGTGGAAACAGGGTCGCGCCAATGACGTTGCCGTGGCCATGCACCGCATCGGTACCCCAGATGATGGGAATGGCCGGCGCACCGGGACTCATCGACGCATCGTAGTAAGCGTCCGCCAGCGCCACCCAGTCGGCAACGCTCGCATTCCTGTCGTTGCCTGGCCAGCTGCCGCCGCCGCTGAGCACCGAGCCGAAGCGATAGGTCCTGGCGTCCTCGACCGTGGCGAAGCGGATCTCCGGCTGCAGCATCTGCGCGACCTTCTGCTCCAGCGTCATCGTCCGCAGGATCGAAGCAATGCGCCTCTCGATCCGCGGATTGCGCGGCACGGGACTGCGCACACGCGGCCATTGCACTACCGAGGAAGATGCGGATGGATGGGCCGTTTCTGCCACATCGCCGCCGACACTGCAGCCGAGCATGGCTGCGCCCAACGCCATCACTACACCGCAACGAAACGGCCGCCGCAGGTCCCGCATGGATATCTGGTTCCGAGGGTCTGAATGGGCCGCAGCAGCAGCCATGACAAGCGCATCCTCGTGCGCTTCGCACCCGGCAAGATACCATTGGCTTGCGTCGTAAATCTCCTGGTTCGATGTCTCGACGCCTACGGGGGCAGCGTCGTTTCGAGCTCAAAAAAGAAGCGACGCATGCATCCGGCATTGCTGCCGAAGCCTGCGTCGCTTTCGCTCAATCCCAGTGATTGCGGCTACGGAACTCCTTCACCTGGCGCTCGGCCTCGTCGCGCGCCAGACCATAGCGCTCCTGAAGTTTGCCGGCGAGGATTTCAGTGTGGCCCTCCAGCTGGTCGATCTCATCGTCGGTCAGCTTGCCCCACTGTTCCTTGATCTTGCCTTTCAGCTGCTTGAAATTGCCCTGAGCAATGTCTTTGTTCATGGACCTCTCCGTTGTGGCGTTCGCAACATAAACGCGGCGACGGCAGGAAGGTTTCCTCACCGTGCGTCGAGCACCGACGTTGCGCGGGCAGCGTAGGGAGATCGCCGATTTCAATCGGGATGGACGCGAATGGCTGCCTCAACCCGCTGCCACGCGGGAAAGAAGCGAGTGACACCAGCCATCAACGCTTGGAGAGGCGAGTAGCGCCTCAAACTGGCGCTGCTCGCGGGATGACCCGCAAAAGGACAGTAGCTGCGCCGGCGAGCCGGCGCAGCTACCAACATCCCTTTTACATCGAGCCGAGCACGACGCCGATCCTCTCGGCCACGTAGTCGATGCTGCCGCTGCTCAGACCCGCCACGTTGGTGCGCCCGTCGGTCACTATGTAAATGTGATGCTCGGCACGCAGACGCTCGGCGGCACCGCGCGGCAGGTCGAGGAGCGAGAACATTCCGCGCTGACGTGCGATTGCGGAGAAATCACGGCTCGGACAGGTTTTCGCCAGCGCCTGTGTCAACGCGGCACGCAACTCGCCGACGCGCTCGCGCATCTGCGTCAGCTCCTTTCTCCACATTGCGTCCAGCTTGGCATCACCCAGGATGCGCGCGACCACGGCTGCGCCGTGATCCGGCGGCATCGAGTACAAACCGCGGGCGATACGACGCAGATGGCTGGCAGCCGCATCGGCGTGCGAGCTGTGCTGACCGACCACGATCAGCGCGCCGACGCGTTCGCGATACAGACCGAAATTCTTCGAGCACGAAACCGCAATCAGCGCATCCGGCACCGAACTGGCGACGAGGCGCGCGCCGCGCGCATCCTCATCGAGCCCGTCGCCGAGCCCCTGATAGGCGAGGTCGATGAACGGGACCAGCGAGCGTTCCTGCAGTACCTTGGTCACGGCCTGCCATTGCTCGAAGCTCAGATCCGCGCCGGTGGGGTTATGACAGGCGCCGTGCAACAGAACGATGTCGCCGGCGGGCAGCTTCTCGAGCGTTGCCAGCATGGCGTCGAAATTCACAGTGCCGTGGCGCGCGTCGTAATACGGATAGCGCTCGAGCTTCAGCCCAGCGCTGCCGAGCAATGGGATGTGATTGGCCCAGGTCGGATCGCTCACATGCACGGTGCCGCTCCTGGCGGCTGCCAGCAACTCGGCACCCAGACGCAACGCTCCGCTGCCGCCGGGAGCCTGCGTGGTGCGAACACGAGCATCGCGCAATGCCGGGTGTTCCGCCCCGAGCACCAGCTTGCCGATGGCGGCATTGAATTGATCGTTGCCGGCCGGGCCCAGATAGGTCTTGGTCTGCTGTTCCTGCAACAGCTGGCCTTCCGCCAGCCGCACCGCCTCGAGCACCGGGGTGTTGCCCTGCTCGTCCTTGTACACGCCCACGCCGAGATCGACTTTCTGCGGCGAGGCATCCTCACGAAACGCCGCCAGCAGGCCGAGAATGGGGTCGGGCGGAAGCAGATCGAAACGTTCGAACATGGCGGCTCTCTTGCAAATCCTTGGGAAAATCAGGGGGAAATCGGGTAATCCGAGGCGTGCGAACGCGCACCGGGCGACAAGTATACGGCGGCGGCTCGAAATCCTTCCAGAACACGCCGGTCCGACTCGCGATACCGCTCGGGCCGGCATGCGATCCGGCATCCGTATTCCTCGTCACGGCGGGCACCCCAGCCGGGCGGATTTCCGCCTGCGCGGGAATGACCTGGGTGCGCGATAAGCCCCAGCTAATCGCGCCACGCGCCGACGTAGTTTTCCGCCAGTGACAGCGACGCCGCCGGCGATTGGACGAGGTACTCCAGCTCCGCGAGCTGCAGCTTGTGCGCGAACGGCTCGTCGGAGAATTTGTGGGTCAGCTGCGTGAGCCACCAGGAAAAGCGCATGGCCCGCCACACCCGCGCCAGAGCGCGGGACGAGTATTCATCGAGCAGCGTCCGACGACCGCTCGAATAGAACTCCACCAGCGCCTGATGCAGCAACCGCACGTCGGCCGCCGCCAGATTCAGTCCCTTGGCGCCGGCCGGCGGCACGATGTGCGCAGCATCTCCGACCAGGAACAGGCGCCCGAAGGACATGGGCTCGACCACGAAGCTGCGGATGGAGGCAATGCCCTTCTCGATCGACGGGCCGGTAACCAGACGTTCTGCATACTCACGCGGCAGCCGCGCCCGCAGCTCACCCCAGAATCGCTGGTCCGACCAATCCTCGATGCTGTCCTGCGGAGTGCATTGCACGTAATAACGACTGCGCGTCGCCGAGCGCATGCTGCAAAGAGCGAAGCCGCGTGCGTGATTCGAATAGATCAGCTCTTTGCTCACCGGCGGCACTTCGGCGAGCATTCCCAGCCAGCCGAAGGGATAGAGCCGTTCGTAGGTCCGCATCGCCTGGCGCGGCACGCTCCGGCGCGAGACGCCGTGAAAACCATCGCAGCCGGCGATGAAATCACATTCGATCTCATGGCTTGCGCCATCGTGCCGATAAGTGAGCCGCGCGCCGCGATCGCCTAGCTCCTGCACGGCCACGTCGAGCGCTTCGTAGTGCACCTGGCCACCATTGCTCAGACGCGCTTCGACCAGGTCCTTGGTGACCTCGGTCTGGCCGTAGATGGTGACGCCGTGTCCGGTCAATGCTTTGAGGTCGATGCGATGAACACGTTCACCCACCGCGAGCGTAAATCCCGCGTGAGTGAGACTCTCGCGACTGAGACGCTCGGCAACACCCGCCTGGGCTAGAAGATTCACGGTGCCTTGTTCGAGCAGGCCGGCGCGAACGCGGCCCTCGACATGCCCGCGTGTGCAGCGTTCGAGCACGACCGAATCGATGCCGTGACGATGCAGCAACTGCGACAGCAGCAGGCCGGAGGGCCCTGCACCGATGATGGCGACCTGAGTTCTGATGGCGGCGGGCCGGCATGGACGCGATGCACTCGACCTTACAGGCTGAACCTCACGGTGTCATTCGCTGCAAACGCGTCGCAGGCGTGCAAGTCCCTCATAGATGCCGGCTTCATCCAGGGTTCCATAGCCAAACACCAGGCCGGGCCGACCCGCACGACCGAACTGGTATCGCCGCAGTGAATGTAGACCGACCTCGCGCTGCAATGCCTTCTCGACCAGGGACTCCACGTCCAGCGAGCCTCGGGCGAATGCAGCCAGATGCAATCCGGCACCGCACGGGACCGGTTCCAGCCAGCGCTCGAAGTCTTTCTGCAACCCGTCGAGCAGCGCCTGTTGCCGCGATGCGTAGACCTGTCGCATGCGGCGGACATGTCGGGCCAAATGCCCTTCGGCAATGAAAGCCGCCAGCGTTTCCTGCGCCAGCACCGAACAATGCGAGTCCGCGTAACGCTTGGCCGTGGCCAGCGACTGCTGCGCCCAGCGCGGCGCGACGACGAAGCCGATGCGAACCGCCGGAAACAGACTCTTGGAGAACGTGCCGACGTAGAACACCGAGTCCGAGCGATCGAGCGTCTGCAACGCATCCACGGGACGGCCACCGAAGTGGAATTCGCCGTCGTAGTCGTCCTCGATCACCACCGCGCCGTGTGCCTGGGCGAACTCCAGCAGCGCCGCCCGCCGGTGCGCCGACATCACCGGCCCAAGCGGCGACTGATGCGAAGGCGTGACGCACACGATGCGGGCGCTGGCAGGAATCTTCGCGACCACCAGACCTTCATCATCGACCGGCGTCGGCACGACCTTGCCGCCGGCGGCGAGGAACGCCGCACGCGGCGACGGATAGCCAGGATTCTCCATTGCCACGACGGTGCGGCCCGGCGTCACCAGGATGCGTGCCAACAGATCGAACACCTGCTGCGCACCGGTCGTCACGATGACATCTTCGGCCCGACAGGCCACCGCACGCGTGAACGAAACGTGCTTCGCGATGGCCTCGCGCAATGCCAGCTGGCCCAGCGGCGAACCGTACAGCGCCGGCTTCTTCGCGAACGCGCGCAGCGCCCGATTCGACATGCGTCGCCAGGCATCGAAAGGAAACTGCCTGATGTCAGGCACGCCCACACAGAAATCGAAGCGCGGCGCGCTCCGATGCAAGTCATCGCTGCCGGCTGGAGGCTGGCGCCAGAAAGCATTCAGACGTCGATCATGCGCAGCGCTGCGGCTGGCCGCCGTCTTGCGCTCCGGCACTTTGGGTAGAGCGTCCGCAACATACGTGCCGGCGCCGCGCCGCGTCGACAGGTATCCCTCACTCAACAGCAGATCGTACGTGGCCACCGCGACGTTGCGCGACACGCCATACGCCGCTGCAAACGCCCGAGTCGGCGGCAAGCGCACACCCGGTTGCAGGCGCCCTTCGAGAATTGCGGCCCGCAACTGCCGATGCAGGGCGCGCAAGCGGTTACGCGAATGCCGCGGCGGAACGACGATCGGCAGCTGGAAGATTGGTTCCATGAAACTGACCAGACTTGGCTCTTTCAGGGGTCCGCTACGGATCGTAGTCTGCGGCCGTCGCGCTGTTAAGCCCTCACCCCTTGCGAACGACGGAGGCTCCCATGTCCCACCTCATCTGCGAGACCTGCGGCACCCAGTACGAAGCGACCGGCACTCCCGACCACTGCCCGATCTGCTGCGACGAGCGCCAGTACGTGGGCTGGAACGGCCAGCGCTGGACCACGCTGCAACAGCTGGCGACGCATCACAAAGTGCGCATGGAGCAGGACGGCGGCCTGCCAGGCATCGGCACCACCCCGGCCTTCGCCATCGACCAGCGCGCCTTGCTGCTGTGCACCCGCATGCACCGGATCATGTGGGAATGCGTCAGCCTGGTCAGCGACGAGGCGGTCACCGCCATCGAGCGCAGCGGCGGCATCGACCTGATCGCCATCTCGCATCCGCATTTCTATTCTTCGATGGTGCAGTGGAGCGAAGCGCTGGGCGGCGTGCCGATCCTGCTGCACGAGGCCGACCGCCAATGGATCGGACGCAGCTCGCACAACATCCGCCTGTGGAAGGGCGACGAGCACCGCATCGCGCCGGGCCTGACACTGCTTCGCTGCGGCGGACATTTCCCCGGCAGCACCGCCCTGCACTGGCAGGACGAGCGGCGTCCCGCTGGCGCGCTGTTTCCAGGCGATGCACTGCAGGTCGTGGCCGACCGCAGGCACGTGACCTTCATGTACAGTTACCCGAACTACATCCCCATGCATCCGGACGCGGTGCGCGACATGCGCCGGCGGCTCGAAGGCTACGAGTTCGACGACGTGTACGGCTACACTTGGGGACGCAACATCCTCGGTGGTGGGCGTGCGGCGGTGGACCGTTCGTTCGAGCGCTACCTGGAGGCCATCGGCGCGGGCTCGCGCCGGCAACAGATGACCGGAACCTGAGCACAGATGCGAATCGGAATTGTCGGAGCGGGAGCGATCGGCGGCTGGATGGGCGTGCGCCTGGCGAAAGCCGGGCATGAAGTCAGCGTGCTGGCGCGCGGCGCCACGCTGGCCACATTGCGCGAGCAGCCCTGGCGCCTGCAGATGGGCACGCAAACGCTGGAAGCCCGGGTGCACGCCAGCGACGATGCCCGCCAACTCGGTCAGCAGGACGTATTGATCGTCGCGGTGAAAGGTCCGGCGCTGGCCACGATCGCGCCAGCGATCACTCCGATGATCGGTGCGCACACCAGCGTCATTCCGGCCATGAACGGCGTGCCCTGGTGGTTCCTGCTCGGTGGCGGTGGCGAGTTGCCGGCGACGCAACTGCGCTCGGTCGATCCCGACGGCACCATTGCCCAGGCCATTCCCCTCGCCCGCGTGATCGGCTGCGTGGTTCATGCCTCTGCATTCGTATCCGCACCCGGCGTCGTGACGCTCAAGAGCGGCAACGAACTGATCCTCGGCGAACCAAGCGGCGAGCGCTCGACACGCCTGCAGTCGATCTGCACGGAGCTGGAGCGCGCCGGCTTCAAGGTCACCGCCAGCGAGCGGGTCCAGCGCGACATCTGGTACAAGCTGTGGGGCAACATGACCATGAACCCGATCTCGGCGCTGACCGCGGCGACCTGCGACCGGATGCTGGACGATCCACTGGTCGCGCAGTTCGTGCTGCGCGTGATGGCCGAGGCGGCGCAAGTGGGTGGGCGCATCGGCTGTCCGATCGAGGAAAGTGGCCATGACCGCATGGCCGTCACGCGCAAACTCGGAGCGTTCAAGACTTCGATGCTGCAGGACGCGGAAGCCGGCCGGCCCCTCGAACTGGATCAGCTGCTGGGCGCGCCGCGCGAGATCGCCAAGCTGCTGAACGTTCCGACGCCGGACATCGATGCCCTGCTGGGGTTGACGCGTCTCTTCGCTCAAAGCCACGGGCTCTATCCGCGCTGACCGCTCGGAGAAGCCCGATCCATTCGCTCCCTCTTCATTCCCGCGCAAAGCCCGGCCGGCGCAGGCGCGGCGAAATCCATCCGAATCAGCCAGATGGACTACCGCCTACGCGAGAGTGACGAGTAGAGGTGCTCCGCACCCGCGCTTTCGCTCGGCTTCACGCCGCTGCCGATATCTTCCGCCGCTGTTCGACGGCGCGCGCCAGCCGCTCCAGTACCTGCACCGAAGTTTCCCAGTCGATGCAGCCGTCGGTGATGCTCTGCCCGTAGACCAGCGCGCGACCGGGAACGAGATCCTGGCGGCCGGCGACCAGATGGCTTTCCACCATGACGCCCGCAATGCTGTGCGCACCGGTCTCGATCTGGGCGGCGATGTCGTCGATCACCCGCGGTTGATTCTCCGGCCGCTTGCTGCTGTTCGCGTGGCTCGCATCGATCATCAGGCGCGGCGGCAATCCAGCCGCGGCGAGCACGGCGCAAGCAGCGTTCACACTGGCTGAATCGTAGTTGGGTGCCTTGCCGCCACGCAGAATCACGTGGCAGTCGTTGTTGCCGGCGGTTGCCGCGATGGCGCTGCGTCCCTGCTTCGTCACGGCCAGGAAATGATGCCCGTGCGCAGCGGCCTGCACCGCATCGACGGCAATCTTCACGTTGCCATCCGTGCCGTTCTTGAAACCCACCGGGCACGACAGACCGGACGCCAGCTCGCGATGCACCTGGCTTTCGGTGGTGCGCGCTCCGACGGCGCCCCAGGCAACCAGGTCGGCGATGAACTGCGGCGTGATGATGTCCAGGAATTCACAGCCCGCCGGCACACCCAGCCGGTTGATGTCGAGCAGCAGGCCGCGCGCCAGCCGCAGCCCCTTGTTGATCTGAAAGCTGCCGTCCAGATCCGGATCGTTGATCAGGCCCTTCCATCCCACTGTGGTGCGCGGCTTCTCGAAATACACGCGCATCACGATCTCCAGCTTGTCCTGCCAGCGCTCGCGCTGCTGTTTCAGGCGCGCGGCGTAGTCCAGTGCAGCGGGAACGTCGTGGATGGAACATGGACCGATGACGACGATCAGCCGGTCGTCACGTCCATGCAGGATGCGCTGCAGCGCCTTGCGCGCCTCGGTGACGGTGGCCGAGGCCTGCTCGGTATGAGCGTGTTCGCGCATCACATCTTCGGGAGTGCTCAACTCCCGCAGCTCGCGGATGCGCAGATCGTCGGTGCGAAGGGTCACAGTGGCTCCTTATCAGGCGTCCACTGGCGAAAAAAAACCGCCAGGGGACTGGCGGTTCTTGGGGTACTCGATATTCAGATCTTCAGATCGCGCGCAACCCGTCCGCCGGTTTTGGCAGGCTAAAATACCAGTAGCGATAACGGTTGGTGCGGCTCATGCGCACGTAGAAATAACACACGTCGCGCGCTGCATTCAACTTCAATTGCGCCGCTGCCGGGCTTCCCGGCCAACTTCCGCCAGCAGATCGGCCACGATGCGGGCCGCCGACGACTTCGCCGCGTCCGCGCGCAGCACGGCATGCCAGGTGAGATAAAGCCCCTTGCGCGTCAGGCGCACCACGCTCAGATCCCCCATCGCCAGGTACGGCGCCACCGTGCGTCGCGTCAGAATCGTCACGCCGAACGAAGCCCTGACCAGTGCAATCACCGCCTCCATGTGACCAGCGCGCAGCACTCGGGCCGGGCGCACGCCGGATGGCTCGAACAGACGCTCGAACTCGCGACCGGTCTCCGGCTTCATGCCGTCGGTGACATAGGTCTCGTCGATCAGGTCGTCGGCTTCCAGGAACCTGCGGCGGCTCTTGGGGTGCGTCGCCGGCAGCACCACCACCATCTCGTCGCGGAACAGCTCCTGCGAGCGCACCGCCGCCAGGCGGATGCGGGCCGGCATGATGGCCACGTCGATGAGCCGGTCCTTGAGCGCGGCGACCGGATTGAGCGACACGTCCAGCACCACTTCGACCTCGATGGACGGCTGCGTGGCATTGAGGCGCCGCAGCAAATCCGGCAGCCATTCGTAGCCGCTCAGCGTCGAGGCGGCGACGCGCACCACCTGCGTCACCTGCTGCTTGCTGCTCGCCAATTCGTCTTCGGCACGTTCCAGCTCGCGCAGGCAGCGCGTGGCGATGCTCAACATGCGATTGCCCGCCTCGGTGAATGCCGGCTGGCGCTTGCCCTTCACCAGCAGGGCCACGCCCAGCCGCCTTTCGGCCTCGCGCACGCGGTGCGTCAAGGCGGACGGGGAAATGCTCAGGCGATGCGCCGCATCCAGCAGGGTGCGCGACTGGGAAATGGCTTCCAGCATCTGCAGATGGCGCAGGTCGAGCTTCAGCACGATTTGAATTCCATGCAAGTTGTGGCTGCAAAGTTTGAAATGGCTGGCAGCCTGAGGCAAGCGATATCCTCGCTGGCAGTTGCGTTTACAAAAAGAAGCCTTGCATGTCTTCGACGAATCAGGGGAACGCCGCCGGCGGCACCGACGAGGTCCATTGGAATCCGGATCTGAGCTACGGCAGTTATCTGGAGCTGGATCGGCTGCTGTCGTGTCAGCGGCGACGCTCCACGGCGCACGACGAGATGCTGTTCATCGTGATCCACCAGGCTTCCGAGCTGTGGCTCAAGCTGTGCGTGTTCGAGGTCGAGGCGGCGATACAGCGGATCGTCGCGGACGACGTGGCCGCGGCGCTGAAGATGCTGGCGCGCGTATCGCGGATACAGGCGCAGCTGACCCAGTCCTGGTCGATTCTCGCCACCCTGACGCCGGCCGATTACAGCCGGCTGCGACCGTCGCTGGGACAGAGTTCGGGCTTTCAGTCCTGGCAGTATCGCCAGCTCGAATTCCGGCTCGGCAACAAGAATGCGACGCTGATCCGCGCGCACGAGAGCAACCCGGCTGCGCACGAACTGCTTACCCGCGTGCTGCACGAGCCCAGCCTGTACGACGTCGTCCTGCAGTACATGCACCGCCACGGGTTCGCGATTCCGGCCAACGTGGTGCAGCGCGACTGGTCCCTGCCCTACGCAGCCAACGAGACCGTGCAGGCCAGCTGGCTCGAGGTCTACCAGGCCACCGATCGCCACTGGGCGCTGTACGACCTGGCCGAGAAGCTGGTCGACGTCGAACATCAGTTCCAGCGCTGGCGTTTCGATCACATGAAGACGGTCGAACGCATCATCGGCTACAAACGCGGCACCGGCGGCACTTCCGGGGTCTCCTATCTCGCCCAGGCGCTGGAGCTGCGCTTCTTCCCGGAGCTCTGGAACGTGCGCACCAGCCTGTGAGCAATCGACCGTGAACGCTCGGCCCGAGAATACGACGACACCAGCAACGCAACGCCCACGCCTCTGGGACATCTCGCAGCGATTGCACTCGCGCCTGCCCGTGTGGCCCGGCGACACCGCTTTCGAGAAACAGCAGACCGCACGGATCGGCGGCGACTGCGTCGTCAACATCAACCGCTTCGCCATGTCCACCCAGGCCGGTACGCACGCCGAAGCGCCGCTGCACTTCCAGTGCGACGGGCGCTCGATCGATGCGCTGCCGCTCGATCGCTTCGTCGGCCGCTGCGTCGTGATCCAGGTCGCGAACGCGGATCGATTCGTTCAGCCCGACGATGTGCTGCCGCACCTGCCGACCGGCACGACGCGCGTGCTGCTGAGAACGCTGGGAGATTTCACCTGGGAGCGCTGGCCGGAGAGATTCCCCGCCATTCACGCCGACACCATCCACGCGCTCGCGGCCCAAGGAGTCGAGCTGATCGGCATCGATGCGCCGTCGCTGGATCCGCAGACTTCGAAGGAATTGCACGCGCATCATGCCGTGGGCCAGCACGCTCTGGTGATCCTCGAAGGCCTGGTGCTCAAGGACGTGCCGGCGGGACAGTACGAACTGATTGCCCTGCCCTTGCCGATCGAAGGTGTCGAAGCAGCGCCGGTGCGCGCGATTCTGAGAGAGCTGGTCTGAAATGATGCGACTGACATTGGCTGACTGCGAAGCGCTCGACCGCGCCGACCCGCTGCGCGAGGTGCGCGATGAATTCATCCTGTCGCCGGAGAAGATCTATCTCGACGGCAACTCGCTCGGCTTGCTGACGCACGCCGCCAGCAGGCGCGTTCGGGAAGTAGTCGATGACGAGTGGGCGAACAATGCCGTGGAGGGCTGGCACGTGCACGACTGGATGGGCCTGCCCGACCGGCTCGGCACGCGCATCGCACGGCTGGTCGGCGCACGGACCGACGAAGTCACGGTGGCCGATTCGACCTCGATCAACATCTTCAAGCTGGCGGCCTCCTGCCTGCGTGCCGGCGGCCCACGGCGCAAGATCGTGACCGAGTTGGGCAATTTCCCGACCGACCTGTACGTGCTGCAGGGACTCACCGAACTGCTCAGCCCCGCGGTGGAATTGTGCGCCGTGCCTCGTGAACACGTGCTGGACGCCATCGACTCCGATACGGCGCTGGCCGTGCTGACGCACGTTCATTACAAGAGCGCCGAGATGTTCGATCTCGCCGCAGTGACGCGGCACATTCACGACAAGGGCGCACGTGTCCTGTGGGATCTGTGCCATAGCGTCGGCGCATTGCCGATAGCGCTGGACGACGCCGAAGCAGACTTCGCAGTGGGCTGCACCTACAAGTATCTGAATGGCGGCCCGGGCGCGCCCGCCTTCTTGTATGTGAGGCGCGATCTCCAGGATCGCTACCAGCCCGCCATCTCCGGCTGGCTCGGCCATGCCGATCCCTTCGAGTTCGGCGACGATTACCGGCCGGCGGCGGGAGTGCGCCGGCATCGCTGCGGCACGCCCGGCATTCTCAGCCACGCCGCGCTCGACGGCAGCCTCGCCGTATTCGATGACATCGACCTGCAGGCCGTGCGGCGCAAGTCGATCCAGCTGACCGAGCTGTTCATCGATCTGGTGGAGCGCGAGTGTGCCGGCCATCCACTCACACTGGCCACGCCGCGCTTCGCAGAACAACGCGGCAGCCACGTATCGTTCCGACATGAAAACGGCTATGAGATCATGCAGGCATTGATCGCGCGCGGCGTAATCGGGGACTTCCGTGCTCCCGACATCATGCGCTTCGGCTTCACGCCGCTGTACACCCGCTACAGCGACGTGTGGCAGGCCGTCGCCACCCTGCGCGAGATTCTGCAAAGCGGTTGCTGGCAGCAGGCGGACTATCGGATCCGTCGCGCAGTCACCTGACGACCGCCGACCTTGTACCGGGGATTGCGATGACATACACGGCTCACCTCGACACCTTTGCCCGCGACCGGCTGCCGGCGCGCGAGCAATGGCCGGAATTCCGTTTCGACCTGCCGGAACTGCAGTATCCGCAGCGGTTGAACTGCGCGACGGTGCTGCTCGATGACGCAATCGCCGAAGGACACGGACAGCGCGTCGCTGTGTATGGCACCCACGAACAGCTGACGTATGCGGCATTGCAGGAGCGCGTGAACCGGATCGCCAATGTCCTGGTCCAGCAGCTCGGCCTGGTGCCTGGAAATCGCGTGCTGCTGCGTGGCGCGAACACTCCCATGCTGGCCGCGTTGTGGCTGGCCGTCATGAAAGCCGGCGGCATCGCCGTGACCACCATGCCCATGCTGCGAGCGAGCGAGCTTTCCAAGGTCGCAACCAAGGCCGAGGTGGAATTCGCATTCTGCGATGCCGCACTGGTCGAGGAACTGCAGGCCGCGGCGAAATCGACCGGGCGCCTGAACCGGATCGTGACCTACGGCGGCGGCGATCTCGAATCCCGGCTGCAGCAGGTGTCGGCGGATTTCTCCGCAGCACCGACCACCAGCGACGACGTCTGCCTGCTCGCCTTCACCTCCGGCACCACCGGCAATCCCAAGGCCACCATGCATTTCCATCGCGACGTGCTGGCGATGGCCGACGTGGTCGGCCGGCATCTGCTGGAGACGCAGCCCGAGGACATCCACATCGGCAGCCCGCCACTGGGCTTCACGTTCGGCCTCGGCGCGCTGCTGGTATTTCCGCTGCGCTTCCGGGCGGCGACGGTACTGATCGAGCAAGTCACGCCGGATGCATTGCTGGCGGCCATCGCGCACTTCCGGGCGACGTGCCTGTTCACCGCCCCGACCATGTATCGCGCACTGGCGGCCCGGCTTGCCGATCACGACCTGTCCAGCCTGCGCAAGTGCGTTTCGGCCGGCGAAGCGCTGCCGAAAGCCACTTCGGACCTGTGGCATGCGAAGACCGGCATTCGCCTCATCGACGGCATCGGCGCCACCGAGATGATCCACATCTTCATCGGCAGCAAGGGCGCGGACATCCGCCCGGGCGCCACCGGCAAGCCGCTGCCGGGTTACACCGCCTGCATTCTCGATGCGGACAATCGACCGCTCGCGCCCGGCAACGTCGGCCGGCTGGCCGTCAAGGGCCCCACCGGCTGCCGCTATCTCGCCGACGACCGGCAGGCCAACTATGTAGTCGACGGCTGGAACGTCACCGGCGACCAGTACCGCCTCGACGAGGACGGCTACTACTGGTTCATCGCGCGCGCCGACGACATGATCATCTCCTCCGGTTACAACATCTCCGCAGTCGAAGTCGAAGGCGCGCTGATGCTGCATGCCGCAGTCCGGGAATGTGCAGTCGTAGCCTCGCCGGACGCGGATCGCGGACAGATCGTCAAAGCGTTCGTGGTGCTGAATCCAGATCTGACCGCCAGCCCCGAGCTGGCGGCGCAGCTGCAGAACTTCGTCAAGTCGACGATTGCACCGTACAAGTATCCGCGCATGGTCGAGTTCGTATCCGAACTGCCGAAGACTCAAACCGGCAAGGTGCAGCGCTACGTGTTGCGGCAGCAGGAAGAAGCCGCCCAGACTGGCCGACGCGTCGGCTGAGAGATTCCAGCCTGCGTCATGCCGTCGCTACGCGGCGAACATGGCGCGACGCAGGCAGTTCCATCGTTCTCGCTACGCGGCTTTCGATGAGCGTCGTAAAAAGCCTCGCACGCCTCTCAACCGCGTATCGCAGCTTCTCCCCCTCCACCGAACAGCGTGATATTGCACTTCCGCGGAACGAGCGCTCACGACGCGGGCCCCGAAATTTCCCGGATACACCGGCAGCGGACCGACGCCTAGAATCGCGCCGTCACAGGCGAATCTGCCGGCGAGGCACCTATATATGAGCGAGCCGCAAGCCCCCTGGCCGCAGTTGCCCTACGCCGCATGGCGTGACACCTGCTCGACGCTGCACCTGTGGACGCAGGTTGTCGGGAAAATCCGTCTGGCGCAGACACCGTGGCTGAATCACAGCTGGCACGTGCCGTTGTACGTGACGGCGACCGGGCTCACCACTTCCACCATCCCGCACGGCCAGCGCTCGTTCGAGCTGCACTTCGACTTCAACGAGCACGTGCTCGACATCGAAGTCAGTGACGGCACCGGCCGACGCATCGCACTGCGACCGATGTCGGTCGCGGACTTCCACCGCACCCTGCTGACGGCGCTCGACGATCTCGGCCTGCCCATCACTATCAGCGACTATCCGTGCGAGATCCCGGACGCGATTGCTTTCAGCCGCGATCAGCAGCACCACACGTACGATGCCGAATATGCGCAGCGCTTCTGGCAGGTGCTGTTGCATACGGACCGGGTGTTCAAGCAGTTCCGCACCGGCTTCATCGGCAAGAGCAGCCCGGTGCATTTCTTCTGGGGCAGTTTCGACCTGGCCGTCACCCGCTTCTCGGGTCGTCGCGCGCCGGATTTCACCGGCAAAGTGCCGGGACTCGCCACTGAGGTGATGCGCGAGGCGTACTCGCATGAAGTGAGCAGCGCAGGATTCTGGCCGGGTGGCGGTGGCGTCGACGACGCCGCGTTCTATTCGTACGCTTACCCGACGCCGGAGGATTTCAAGAAGGCCAAGGCGCAGCCGCAAGGTGCGTTCTTCAGCGAGGCGCTCGGAGAATTCCTGCTGCCCTACGAGGTCGTGCGCACCGCCGCCGATCCGGATGCCACCTTGCTGGCATTCCTGCAAAGCACTTACGAGGCCGCCGCCGAATCAGCCCATTGGGACCGCGCCGCGCTGGAGTGCGACGCAGGAACGCCTGGCGTGCCGCGCGGCGCGGCGACACAGACCGGAGAAGCTACAGGCAGCTGATCGACGTCCGGTCGATCACGTGAATGAGCGAATGACGCTGCTGAGCACCAGCGACGACGTTCGCCCGATCCGCCGAATCAGCTCGCCGCGTACAGCCGGCCGAAGCGATTCGCCAGGAACAGCGACAGATCGATGTCTTCCTGCCGAACGAAACCGCGGTCGCGGATCTTTCCCGTCGCCAGCAGATCGAGCACGCCAGTGATGCCGGCCGCCGTGGTGATCTGGATGGCGCTGCGCATGACGCCGCCGATCTCCCGGCTGTAAATCTTGCTGGCATACGTTTCCTGCACCAGCTTGCCGTCGCGCAGACCGCTGACGGTCACGAACACGATCACTACGTCCTGCATGGTCGCCGGCAACGCATTCTCGAGGATGTTCTTGAGCAGATCGCGACGGTCGCGCAGCCGCAGATCGTTGAGCAGCACCTTCATGATGGCCGCATGTCCGGGATAACGGATGGTGCGGTAGTTGAGATTGCGGACCTTGCCGTCCAGCGTGTCGCACAGCGAGCCGAGGCCGCCGGACGTATTGAAGGCTTCGTAGGTAACGCCGTCGAGCGCGAACTCTTCACGCTCTTCCAGCGACGGCATTTCGCGACGCTCGCCGTCGACGATGGCCTCACACGGCTCGCAGTACTCGTTGATGAGCCCGTCGGTGCTCCAGGTCAGGTTGTACTTCAAGGCGTTGGACGGAAACTTCGGCAGCGCGCCGACCCGCATGCGTACGTCGTGCAGGACGTCGAAGCGGCGGATCAGATCGTAGGCCGCGAGAGTGATGAAGCCAGGCGCCAGCCCGCATTGGGGAATGAATGCGGTGTCGGCATCGGCTGCCAGCTCTTTCACGCGGCGCGTGGTGGCAACGTCCTCGGTCAGGTCCAGATAGTGCGTACCCGTATCCCGCGCGGCCTTCGCAATGTCGCCAGTGAGATTGAACGGCACGGCGCTCAGTACCGCATAGCTGCCCTTGAGCAAGGCACGCAACCGCGTGGGATCGGTGACATCGACTTCGGCTGGGGTGATGGCGGACGAGGCGGACCGCGGGCCGACGATGCGGTCGGCGAGCGTCACCCGATAGTCGCCGGTGGCCGCGAGCAGATCCGCAATGGTGACGCCGATCTTGCCGGCGCCTGCAACGACGATGTGTTTCATTGCCCTATCTTGCTGCCCGACCGGCCCGGGCGGTATTGCCAAAGCGCCGACGGGGTCGATGGTGCTCGGCGTTTCGCCAGCGGATTTCGTCACAATGCACGAAGCCTGGTGCGCGTGATCAACGCATCACCACACCCAGTCACCAATCAGGAGTTGCGAAGCTCAAAGATCATCCATTACGGCATCCCGCTTCGCGTCAATTCAGCATCGAGTGTCAACGGAATCTTGAAATAGCGCACGCCGTTGCTCTCGGCGCGCGGCAGGTTGCCTGCCCGAATGTTCGCCTGTATCGCAGGCAACAGCAGAACCGGCGTGGCCAATGTCGCGTCGCGCTGGCCGCGCATCGCGATGAACTCCGCTTCGCTCATACCGCGATGCATATGTACGTTGTGATCGCGCTCTTCCTTGACCGTCGTCTGCCACGCGAAGTGCTCGCGGCCGGGCGCCTTGTAGTCATGGCACATGTACAGGCGGGTGTCGTCCGGCAATTGCAGCAGCCGCTGGATCGAGTGATACAGCATCTTGGCGCTGCCACCCGGAAAATCCGTGCGCGCCGTACCGTAGTCAGGCATGAACAACGTGTCGCCGACGAAGACGTCGTCACCGGCCCGATACGACACGCAGGCCGGCGTGTGGCCCGGTGTATACATCACCTCGATATCGAGTTCGCCGATGCGCACCAACTCGCCATCGCGAAACAGCCCGTCGAACTCGCTGCCGTCGCCCGATACGTCGTCGAGATTGAACATCGGCACGAACATCGCCTGCACTTCGCGGATGTGCTCGCCGGTCCCCACCTTGGCACCGGTGCGGCTGCGCAGATAGGACGCAGCGCTCAGGTGGTCCGCGTGCGCATGCGTTTCCAGAATCCACTCGATGTCCAGCCCGTCTGCAGCGGCGGCAGCCAGCACCGCATCCGCGGTGTGTACCAAGACCTTGCCGGCGCGAGGATCGTAGTCGAGCACGGAATCGATCACCGCGGCCTTGCCGGTTGCCGGGTCGCTGACCAGATAGGTCACGGTACTGGTCGATTCGTCGAAGAACGGGCGAATGACGGGCTCGTGGCTCATGACATCCCTCGACTGCAGCGCCTACGGCGTTGGCATGCAACGACCGCATACCGACAGAAAGGGTACTCGCAGCGGTTCCAGGCCACCAGCTGTCTCAAGGCCGCGAAACCGAACGTACCCTGTGCGGATGGCAGAGCGAGCAGCAGGTCGTCGTGGACGAATGGCGCTGTCGAGCGCACTGCGAGATGCGAGAACGATGTACGCCACCGGCATGGGCCGGTGGCGTACCGACGCCGAACGGCGTTATGCGATGGCCGCGGTGACGGCGATCTCGACCAGGTAAGCCGGGCTGGCCAGCTTCGCTTCGACGGTCGCACGCGCCGGCGTGTTGCCCGCAGACACCCAATGATCCCACTCCGCGTTCATCTCCGCGAAGGTCTTGATATCCGCCAGCCAGATCGAAGCCGTCAGCAGGTGCTCCTTGCTGGTGCCCGCTTCCTTGAGCAGCTTGTCGATCTGCTCCAGGATCGATTTGGTCTGTTCACCGACCGAATGCGCCTCGCCCTGCGCCACCTGGCCGGCCAGATACACGATGCCGTTGTGGACCACCGCCTGGCTCATGCGGGGACCGACTTGAATGCGCTTGATCGTCATCTCACACCTCGTTGAATTGGCTTCGCGGACCCGCTGTCGTGGGCCTGGCTCCGACGGCAAGGATGCCACGAAACGGCGCCGGCCCTCAGCGCTGCGGCGAAGCGGGCCTACCCCTCGATGCCCTGCGACTTCAGGTATTCGTCGTAGGTGCCGCTGAAGTCGACGATGCCGCCACCGGGACGCACCTCGATGATGCGCGTGGCAATGCCGCTGACGAACTCGCGGTCGTGCGAGACGAAGATCAGCGTGCCCGGATACTTCTCCACACCGACCTGCAGCGACTCGATGGTCTCCATGTCCATGTGGTTGGTGGGCTCGTCCATCAGCAGCACGTTGGGCCGGCTCATGATGAGCTTGCCGTAGATCATGCGGCCCTTCTCGCCGCCCGACAGCACCTTGATCTGCTTGCGCGTCTCTTCTCCCGAGAACAGCAGCCGGCCGAGCGTGGCGCGCACGATCTGCTCGTCGTCCGCCTTGGTGCGCCACTGGCTCATCCATTCGAACAGGTCCATTTTCTCCGCGAACTCGGCCTGCGGATCCTGCGGCATGTAGCCGAGCCGGGCGTTCTCCACCCACTCGATCGTGCCGTGCGTAGGCTCGAGATCGCCGGCCAGCAGCCGCATCAGCGTGGTCTTGCCGATGCCGTTGGCGCCGATCACCGCGATGCGCTCGCCGGCCTCGACGTTGAAGCTCACGTTCTTGAGCACGTCGACGTCGGCGCCGGGATAGCGGAAACCCAGCGCCTCGACCGAGACGGCGTTGCGGTACAGCTTCTTTTCCTGCTCGAAGCGGATGTACGGGTTCTGGCGCGAGGACGGCTTGATCTCCTCGATCTTGATCTTGTCGATCTGCTTCAGGCGCGAGGTCGCCTGCCGTGCCTTGGAGGCGTTGGCCGAGAAGCGTCGCACGAACTCCTGCAGATCGGAGATGCGGTCCTTGGCCTTGGCGTTGGCGGCCTCGACGCGGGCGCGCGCCTGGGTGGACGCCAGCATGAAGTCGTCGTAGTTGCCCGGCCAGATCTTGAGCTGGCCGTAGTCCAGGTCCGCCATGTGCGTGCACACCTGGTTCAGGAAGTGCCGGTCGTGGCTGATGATGATCATGGTGGCGTCGTAGCCGTTGAGCACGCTTTCCAGCCAGCGGATCGAGTTGATGTCCAGGTTGTTGGTGGGCTCATCCAGCAGCAGCACGTCGGGCCGCGAGAACAGCGCCTGCGCCAGCAGCACACGCAGCTTCCAGCCGGGTGCCACTTCACGCATCGGACCGCTGTGGAGCGCCGGATCGATGCCGGCATCCGTCAGCAGACTGGCGGCGCGCGCTTCGGCGTCGTAGCCGCCGTATTCGGCGAACTTCGCCTCGAGCTCGGCGGCCTTCATGTAGTCCTCGTCGGTGGCATTCGCGTCGGCGTAGATCAGGTCACGCTCCTTCATGGCGTGCCACATCTCCACATGCCCCTGCATCACCACGTCGAGCACGCGCTCATCCTCGTACGCGAACTGATCCTGCCGCAGCCGGCCCAGCCGCAGCCCCGTCTGCAGCATCACTTCGCCGGAGCTCTGCTCCAGCTCGCCGCCGAGGATCTTCATGAAGGTGGATTTGCCGCAGCCGTTGGCGCCGATCAGGCCGTAGCGGTTGCCGTCGACGAACTTGACGGTGACGTTCTCGAACAACGGCTTGGCGCCGAACTGCATGGTGACGTTGGAGGTAGAAAGCATGATGTCCCAGTCGATCTTGGCAGGCGAACGGGCGCCTGCGCCCGTGCGCTGCAATGGAGGCAGTCTGTGCGATTGCCAGTGAAATTAAGGGATTGCCTGATCGTGGCTGCGCGTCAGCCCAGGACCCGGGCGGATCTCGTGGCCGGAAACCGGCTTGGGCTCTCCGAGCCGCAGTAGAGAAATCAGGGTCAGCAATCCTGCCGCCGACAAATAATAGCCTACCGAGGCGATTCCGTAACGTACCGCCAGCCAGGTCGCCAGGTACGGCGCCAGCGAAGCGCCGACGATGCCGGCCAGATTGAAGGTGAGCGAGGTGCCGGTATAGCGCACGGCGGTGGGGAACAGCTCCGACAACGCGGTGCCGAGCGGGCCATAGGTCAGGCCCATCAGCGCCAGGCCGATGGAAAGGAAAGCCAGCGTGCCGTAGCGGCTGCCGGTTCCGAACAACGGCGCGAAGAACGACCCGAACACGATGATGCCCAGCGTGGCGGCGATCAGCACTATGCGGCGGCCGCGCCGGTCGGCGAGCACTGCCGAGATCGGAATGGTCAACGCAAAGAACAGCACGCCGATCATTTGCAGGATCAGGAACTCCTCGCGCGTGAAACCGAGCGCCGTGGTACCCCAGCTGAGCGAGAACACCGTCATCAGGTAGAAGACCACGAACGTCGCCGTCGCGGCGAAAGTGCCGAGCAGCACCGTACCGCCATGCTCTCTGAGCACGCTCGCCATCGGCAAACGCACGCGCTCACCCTTGTCGATGGCCTGTTGGAACGCGGGTGTCTCGGACAGCCGCAGCCGCACGTACAAGCCGACGAACACCAGCAACGCGCTGGCGACGAACGGAACACGCCAGCCCCACGCCAGGAAAGCCGCATCGTCCAGCCAATGCGTGAGCAACAGGAAAATGCCGGTGGAGCAGACGAATCCCAGCGGCGCGCCGAGCTGAGGAAACATTCCGTACCAGGCACGCTTGCCGGGCGGCGCATTCTCGGTCGCGAGCAGCACCGCCCCGCCCCATTCCCCTCCCATCCCGAGTCCCTGGCCGAGCCGGCACACCGACAACAGGATCGGCGCCAGGATGCCGATGGACTGGTACGTCGGCAGCAGGCCGATGGCGACCGTCGACAGACCCATGGTGAGCAACGCCGCCACCAGCGTCGCCTTGCGCCCGATGCGGTCGCCGAAATGCCCGAACAACGCCGAGCCGACCGGCCGCGCGAAGAACGCCAGCGCAAAGGTCGCCAGCGATTGCAGCGTCGCAGTGGTCTGGGAACCGGCCGGGAAAAACAGGTGCGGGAACACCAGCACCGCAGCAGTGGCGTAGATATAGAAGTCGAAGAACTCGATGGTCGTGCCGATCAGACTTGCAAACAACACGCGCCGCGGCGAGTTCGACGCGCCGTGCAGGATTGGGTCGGAAGCCATTGCCGTTGCTTTTTCTTGAAGTCGCGGACGCGCGATTCTGGCACGAACACGAAACTTCACGCATTCACAAAAAGCGGCGCAGGCGCCGCCTGATGGTTAGCGTTCGCTGCGTGCCTGCTCGGACGGGCGGACCTGGACGGCCCGGATCTCGGCTTGCGACTCCAGGAATACCTCGTCCAGATAGCCGACGCTCTGGCGCACGTAGACGGGATTGAGATGCGCGGCATCCTGATAGACCGGAACCCCCTCGTCGGTCAGCACCGGGCAGGCCTCATCGGCGCATAGCCACCGCATGGGATCGATGGTTCGGGCTCCCGTCGCCGCCGCCACCTGGCGCAGCCGACTCACCACCGGCTCTATCGCCGCTGCCACCTCGCTGCGGGGAATCCGCGGTGGTTCTAGCTGGAAAGCGGGCGCGAGCCAATGCCGTGCGACCATGCTGCGCGGATCGAACTGCGTACCGTGCGGCATCTGCAAGACGATGTAGACCTGTTTTCCCTGGCTGATGAACGTCGCGATCATGTCCTGCAGCGAACGGAAAGCCAGATCCAGCGCCGGCGGCTCCATGGTCATCAGCTGCCGGGTCGAGCCGTCGTCGAAATACCATTCGTAACGCGGCCGCGGGCGGAAGTACGCCATCCAGTGAGCCGCTATCAATACCGTGTCCACCTCGGGCCGGCGGCCATAGGCGATGGCGCGCTCCAGCAGTCCCTCGCAGAAACGGTGGTGCGAACCATGCAGGTTCGGAAATGGCGAGCATCCGCCATACGAGGCGAAAACCACGCTGCGCGCCGCGTCCGGATTGTCGCTGATCAGCTGGTCGATGCGCGGGTAGTACTGCTGCACGTTGCTGTCGCCGATGACCAGCACCGTCCGGGCGTTTGTGCCCTGGCGCCGGAACTCGCCGGCTTCGCTGGCGACCAGCTTCAAGCGCGCGCCGGGGAAAGCCGATGCAGTCACCGCCGTCTCGATCCCGGCCAGTTCGGGATAACTCGCCGAGCGCGGACCGATGACACTGGCGAAGCTCAAATAGCCAACCACACCCGCGCACGCGACACAGGAAAACAATCCGGCGGCCACGGCCGTGCCCGGATGCCTGGATCGCACCGGCATCTCGACGAATCGATAAGTGAGCCACGCCAGCAGGAAGGCCAGCGCCAGCACCGCGCAACGCGCGAGCACGCTCACTTCCTCCCCGAACAGGATCCGCTGGAACGACAGCAGCGGCCAATGCCACAGGTACAGCGGGTAGCTGATCAGGCCGACGAATACCATCGGCCGGCTGCTCAGCACCACGCGATTGACCCAGGCATCCATGCCTGCCGCTATGAGCAGCACCGCGCCCACGGTCGGCAGCAACGCGGCCCAGCCCGGAAAGAAGCTGCCCTTGTCCAGCCCGACGACCGAGAAGATCACCAGCAGCGCACCAATCGAAGCCAGCACATTGCTGTAGCGCTGCAGCTGCGGGCCGAGCGTGCGCCACTTGAAGACCTTGTAATAAGCCAGCGCGCTGCCGGCCAGGATCTCCCAGATGCGGGTCGCGGGCAGGTAGAAAACCGCCGTCTCATGGCTGTGCACCAGGGCCACGTTCAGCACGAACGAGGCCAACGCCACCGCCAGCGTCACGCTCAGCAGGTGCAAGCGCCATTTCCACGCCAGCACCGCCAGCGCTGGCCAGAACAGGTAGAACTGCTCCTCCACGCCGAGCGACCACAGGTGCAGCAGCGGCTTGAGCTCGACCAGCCGGTCGAAGTAGCCGGCCTCGGTCCACAACGCCACGTTGGCGGTGAACGCGGCGCCGCTTGCGATGTGCTTGCCGACCTCGGTGAACTCGTCGGGCAACAACCAGGCCCAGGCGGCGATCCACACTGCCGCCAGCACCAGGAACAGCGCCGGGAAGATGCGCTTGATCCGGCGCAGGTAGAAATCCAGGAAGCTGAAAGTACCGGCGCGCAGCGCCTTGAACACGATGCCGGAGATCAGGAAACCGGAAATGACGAAGAACAGGTCAACACCGACGTAGCCACCCGGGAACACCTGTTCCCAGGCATGGAACACCAGCACGGTGAGAATGGCCACGGCCCGCAGGCCGTCGATATCCGGCCGATGCCCGGACTGCACTGCGGCCGGCTGTGACTGCACCGCCCCTCCCATCGAAGCGTTCCTGTGGTGATCTTCACGACATGACGCCGGTATAACTGCACCTGTGCAGCGAATGTTCCGGCTGTACCGCAGCTCACGCGTCGTAACCGGGACCGGGCTGGCCGAACGGCACCAGCCGGATATGGCATTGCTTCAGCATCCGCGGCCATTGCACCGAGGAAAGAAAGGAGTGTTCGGTACAGCGCGCCGTCGAAAGCATCTCGGGTGAAGCAGCGCGCTCCGGGTGACATACGATCAGTCCGCCATCTTCGATGGAGCGCAGCCAGCCGCCCATGCGTCGCTCGTAGGGAACACGTGTCGAGAAGTCGTAGATGCCGGCGAAGTCACTGTTGCTGGCGATGCCGCGCGCTTGCAGCAGGCTATGCAGCCGCTTCGCGCCCAGCAGCTCGATGGCTCGAACCTTGAACCCACGTTGACTCTGCGTAACCGTGGAGCGCACTGCGATGTGCGTGCCGTAGCGATCCGCCAGCTCATCGATGAGCGTGCGCGACACCCCGGGCAGCTGATGCACGTTCTGATGACCATCCACGTAAGCCGGCGCCCGTGCGAATACGTCCTCGAACCGCAACAGCTGTCGACGAATCTCGCCGCGCAGCGCCTGCCGGTCTATGGAACGCAGCACGTAGGCACGCGCCAGCCAGGACCGCAGCGATGCCCGGGCCGCGCCTTGCGACGGTATGGTGAGATTCAGGTGCAGTCCGAGCGATATGCGGGGGGATGCGTTGCACAGCGCGCCCGCATGACGGGTCGCACCGGGACTGTCGACGATGCAGCTGACCGAGCTGACGGCGTTGGCGCAGGCGAGCTCGACGATGGATTCGCAACCGGCACGGGTGAGGCCGAAATCGTCGGCGCAGACCACGATTCGTTTACGGGCATCCGTTGTCACCGGCATCCGTGTCATGAAGCACCTGACCGCTCGCGTCGCCTCCATCCATCGCTGCCGGCTCGGGCAGGCTCACCGCCATCCAGCCGACCCTGCGCGGGCGGCCTGCGCATCGCGTCAGTCTAGCAGCGCCCGCACTTCCCAGACATTACGTGCGATTAAAGCGAGCCGGCCGCCGAAATCAATCAGTGGCTCACGCAACCGAAGGGTGGATTCCAGCGCAGCCGCGGCGTATATATTCGACGAGGCTTGCAAGGCTTGAGGAGTCGGTATGGATCTGCTCAAGATTGTCATTGTCCTGGCACTGCTGGCGACGGTCGCGACCTTGTTCCTGGGTCTGCTGGCCATGTCGGGCGGCGGCGAGCTGGATCGCGAGACCAGTACGCCGCTGATGTGGACGCGGGTCGGATTCCAGGCGCTGACGTTGCTGCTGCTGGTGGTCGCCGTCTTCCTGCACTAGCGATGCCGTGCGCCGGCAACCCGCGCTTGCCGCGGGGCAGCCGCTAAGACTCGGCGCCGAGCCGGGCGAAAACGTTCTTCATCGCATTCACCCGCGCCAGGTAGACGCGGACATCGTGATCGCCGCACCGCTGTCCGGCGGCGAGCGACAATCCTCGCCTTGCATAGATCTCGCCCGCGCCCGGTCCGCACAGATGAATCAGCGTCGCCAGGTTCTGCTTCTGTTGCAGAGACGCGTTGCGCATGCGATGCCGCGCCAGCGTATTGGCCACGCTGCGATCGAGAAATGCCGACGCCAGCTCCACCGAGTGCGACGGCACTACGCGCATGTACAGGCTGTTGAACCAGCACGAATGCGGATCGTTCCACGGCCCGTCTTCCACCACCACGTGATCGTGGATGCAATAGCGCCGCGCCAGCGCGAAGGTGCCGTCCGTGAACTGATACATCCCCACCGCACTGGAGGCAGGCCGATAGATGTCGAACGGCTTGCCGTCCAGCGACCAGCGCCAATAGGTCCGCACGATGGGGTTGCCCGACCCTTCCACCTGCGCCAGCGCGGCCAGCAGCTCGGCAGTCATGACGGCGGTCGAGTGGCGGCGGAACAGCGGACCGTAGGTCTTCCAGGTTTCGGTGGGCGTCTTGTACAACACGCCGCTGACGGGAAAGAACAGCTCGGTGGGCTTGCGGATGACCTGGTAGATCCAGTTGACCGTCAGCGCCAGCACCGCCAGCACCATCAGTCCGACCACGATCTGCATACCGGCCGGCGTGTGGCGGAACGCCTTGAACCAGCGCCGCCGCGTGCGCTGCGCCGGCCAGAAACTGGCAAGCCGCAAGCGGCGCCGGCCGCGCCGGCTGCGGGTCTTCGGAGATTTTTTTCGGGCAGCTGAGCGGCGTGGCATCGGGGGCGGATTCTACCGTGCCGTCTCGAAGGTGCGGCACCTCACAGGTGGGCGGTGCGGCCGTAAGCTAGACTGCGCACGTCCTCTCATCGACCAACACACGGCCACGCTTCGCATGTCGATCAGCGCTCAAGACACCGCCCCGCTGCCGACGCAGCTCACGGCAACATTCGACGGCGCGCGCTGGATGGACCTGGAGCGGCTGCGGCTGGCCTACGCCAACCTGCCGGTCACCCTGATCGTCAGCGTTTCCACGGCGCTGATCCTGGCATGGCTGCTGCGCAAGGTGGCGGCGCCGATGGAGCTGCTCGTCTGGTTCGGCAGCGGCTGCCTGATCTCGCTGCTGCGATTCCTTCACTATCGCGGCTTGCGCCGGCTGCCGGACGATGCCGTGGACGCGGCGCTGTGGCGCAGACGCCTGAACGTCGGAGCGGCGGCCTCGGGTGTGTTCTGGGGCTATGCCGGCATCGGCCTGTTCCCGCCGAACGACCTGGCGCACCAGCTCGTCATCACGTTCGTGCTGGCGGGCCTGAGCGCCGGCGCCATGACCTCCTATTCGGCGATCCGCCGCACTTATCTATGCTTCGTGCTGCCGACCATCCTGCCGGTGGCGCTGCGCATGGCGCTGGAGCACAGCGAGATCCACTATTGGATGTCGATACTGACGCTGCTGTTCCTGGGCGTGGTGGTGCGCGCGGCGATCGAGACGGACCGGATGATCGGCAACGTGCTGAAGGTGCGCGTCGAGAATGCCGAGCTCACGCTGGCACTGCATCACGATGCGACTCACGATGCGCTGGTCGACCTGGTCAATCATCGCGAATTCAACAATCGCCTGAGCGCCATCGCCAAGGAGGCCGCGCGCAACCGCGAGCCTTACGCATTGCTGTTCGTGGACCTGGATCATTTCAAGCAGATCAACGATACCGGCGGGCACGCGGCCGGCGACGAAACGCTGCGCCGGATCGGCCACATCCTGAAATCGCAGATCCGCGCCAGCGACACCGCGGCCCGCATGGGCGGCGACGAATTCGCCATCATCCTGCAACGCTGTCCGCGCGAACGCGCCGAACAGGTGGCCCGACAGATCCTCGCCGCCATCGAGGATTTCGCGTTGCACTGGGAGGGTGGGAAATTCTTCCGGGTCGGCGCCAGCATCGGCATCGCCTACACGGATGCCGGCGAGCACGACGCGTCCGCCGTGCTGCGCGCGGCCGATTCGGCGTGCTATGCCGCCAAGAAGAATGGCCGCGGCCGCATCGAGATCTATCACGCCGATCCGATCTACGAGGCCAGCGGCCGGTTCCAGCTGAGCGAGCTGCAGCAGAGCGATGCCTAGCACCAAATCCGACCTGATGGCCGTGGTGATGGCCATCGAAGCGTGCACCGAGTCGTTGCGCAGGGATCCCCCGCCGAGCGGACTTCGAAAAACGAACACGGCAAAGCCTGCCGACACCGGCCGATGGAATTCGTGATGCAGCAGACCTGGATCGACACCCGCCACGGCCGCCTGTTTGCAAAGACCTGGAGCAGCGAGCCGCCCGATTCGGGCGACCAGGCCCCGATCGTGCTGTTCCATGACTCGCTCGGCTGCGTCGAGCTGTGGCGGGATTTTCCGGAGCGCCTGTCGCAGGCCACCGGGCGCAGCGTCGTTGCGTACGACCGCCTGGGTTTCGGCAGATCCGATCCCCATCCGGGTCGCCTGAACGACGATTTCGTTCAGGCGGAAGCGCGCGAAGCGCTGCCTGCGGTGCTCGACCAGCTTGGGATCGCGAGCTTCGTCGCGTTCGGGCACAGCGTCGGCGGAGGCATGGCCGTTGTCTGCGCTGGAGAATTCCAGTCGCGGTGCCGCGCGCTGATCACCGTAGCGGCGCAGTCCTTCGTCGAAGACCGCACGCTGAACGGAATTCGCGTGGCCCAGCAGTCGTTCGAGCAGGCCGGTCAGCTGGAACGACTCAGGAAATACCACGGCGACAAGGCAGAATGGGTGCTGAGCGCCTGGATCGACACCTGGCTCGCGCCTGAGTTCGCCCAATGGAATCTCGATGCGGACCTGTCACGGGTGCACTGCCCGGCGCTGATCATTCACGGCGAGGACGACGAGTACGGCTCGGTGCAACATCCCAAGCGCATCGCGTCGATGATCCGGGGCCCGGCTACTGTCGAGATCCTGGCGAACTGCGCACACGTTCCTCACCGTGAGAAGCCGGACGCGGTAATGAACCTTATCGGAGGTTTTCTCGCGGAGAACGCCTAATCGGTGTGCGCCGTCCAAGGTTTGGCGAACGCCCTCCTTGCCCGCTCGATTTCTGGGCGTCCGGCAGCTGCTGTTCGCGTCTGGAGGTCGGGGGTTGGTCCGGCGCCTGTTTTCGTGCAGACCGAACCGTCGTTACAGGCCGCTAATCCGGCGCCAACAGGCGCCGCTTGCCGTCGGCCGAACGCGCCACGCCTGGCTGGTCGAGGCGTTCACGATCCCAAAGTTCGCAGGTCACTTCGCGATGGCGCTGGTCCAGCGCTTCGCAGTAATTCGTATACAGGCACAAACGGACCGTCTCGCCGCGGCCGCTGTGCACTTTCACGAACCAGTCCGGATCGGCAAGCGCCTGGCGCGCGAAGCCCACCACGTCCGCCTGACCGGATGCGAGCACCGCCTCGGCCTGCTCGAAGCTGTGGATGCCGCCCGCCGTGATCAGCGGCACCGTGTGGCCCGCATCGCGCAGCGTTCTGCGGATCATTTCCGACGGCGGCAGATTGCGCCCGAACGGTCCGATCGCATCCGAATAATAAGAAGGCATGCACTCGTAGCCGCTGCGGCCGGTGTATGGATAGGCGGCCTCGCCGACTTTCGGCTGCTTCGCATCCTCGAATTTGCCGCCGCGGGATACAGAAAGGAAGTCCATGCCCGCTGCTGCAAAACGCGTCGCGTAGTACGCGGCATCATGCACACTGCTGCCGCCCTGGATACATTCCTCCGCGAGGAATCGGCAGCCGACTGCAAAGCCCTCGCCCACTGCTTCGCGCACCTTGGCGAACACTTCGAGCGGCAGGCGCACACGCGCTTCGGGCGAACCACCATAGCCATCCTGGCGATCGTTCGCCGCAGAGAGAAAGGAAGCGAGGGTATAAGCATGAGCAAAGTGCAGCTCGACGCCATCGAACCCCGCTTCCCGCGCACGCACGGCGGCATCGGCAAACAGCCCCGGCAGGACTTCGGGCAGCCGCGCGATGTGCTCGAACTCGATGTCGGTCACGCGTTCGCGATAACCGCGTTCCAGCGACTCCATCTCTCTCGGGCTAAGCACTGTCGGCAGCGTCGCGTCGTCCAGCGACGCGAGGCGTGCGCGGACTTCACTTTCGCCCGCGTCGGGCAGATCGAGTGCTTCACGGTGAGCTTGGGTAATGCGTAGGAAGCGCTCGAAGAACTTTGCGCGCTCCGGACGACGGCGCATCGCAAGAAAGTCGATCAGCTGAATCAGCACACGCGTGTGACCGCCGCTCGCGCGACGCACCGTGGCGACGAGGTCCTTCAACCCAGGGAGAAAGCGGTCACTGCCGATGCGTAGCAGCGGGCCGCTGGGCACATCGCGAATGCCGGTTGCCTCGACGACGATGGCGCCGGGCCGACCCCGCGCGAAGCGTTCGTACCATCCGAGCACGTTCGGTGTGACGAATCCCTCGTCAGTGGCGCGCCACGGAACCATTGCCGGCACCCAGGTACGATGCCGCAGCGACAGCGGCCCAAGCTGCACCGGGCTGAACAAGCGCGATTGCGCCGCCTCGACCGCACTCGGCCAGCGTCCGGCCGCCGGTCGGTACTTGATTCGTTCGGGCGGGCGCCACATGGACAGGGCGCGAATCAGTCCGCAGCGTGCGGGATGACGGCCGTCGCTTCGATCTCCACTTTGGCCTGCGCCTCCATCAGCGCCACCACCTGCACCACGGCCATGGTCGGAAAATTCTTGCCGATGATCTCGCGGTAGGCGCGGCCGATCTCTTCGAGCTCGGCGTAGTACTCATCGCGGCTGGTCACGTACCAGGTCAGTCGCACCAGATGCTGCGGACCGGCGCCGGCCTCGGCCAGGATCGTCACGATGTTGTGCAGCGTCTGGCGCACCTGCGCGCCGAGCCCGCCTTCGACGAAGCGACCCTGCCCGTCCCAGCCCACCTGGCCGGACACGTAGATCTGGCGGCCTTCGGCCAGCATGCCGTTGGAGTAACCCTTCGGTCGCGCCCATCCCGCGGGCTGCAGCACTTTGATCGTCATTTACTTCAGAACCTCGCGGGCGATGATCAGCTTCTGCACTTCGGTCGCACCCTCGTATATGCGCAATGCGCGAATGTCCCTGTAGAGCCGCTCGACCGTTTCGCCGCTCACCACGCCGCGGCCGCCGAACATCTGCACCGCGCGGTCGATCACCACCTGCGCATTCTCGGTCGCGGTCATCTTGGCCATCGCGACGGCTTTCGTGACGGGCTGGCCGGTATCGCGCAGCCAGGCAGCCCTATAGGTAAGCAGCGCCGCGGCATCGATCGCCGTGGCCATGTCGGCAAGCGCGGCCTGCGTGAGCTGGAAGTCGGCGAGCTTCTTGCCGAACATGGAACGTGTACGAGCGTGTGCAGCTGCTTCATCGAAGGCACGACGCGCGAACCCCAGCGCTGCCGCCGCCACGGAAGCACGGAAAATATCCAGCGTGCGCATCGCGATCTTGAAGCCGTCGCCTTCGACGCCGATGCGCCGGCCCGCCGGAATCCGGCAGTTCTCGAAACGCAGCGTCGCCAGCGGATGCGGCGCAATCACATCGATGCGCTGATTCGCCGAGAACCCCGGATCGCCCCGCTCGACCAGAAAGGCAGTGATGCCCTGCGCACCTACGGTGCCGTCGGCACGCAACTGGGCCGGCGACGTCCGCGCAAATACACAATAGAAATCTGCGATACCGCCGTTCGAGATCCAGGTCTTCGCACCGTCGAGCACGTAGTAGTCACCGTCGCGACGCGCGGCTGTCTGCATGGCAGCCACATCCGACCCGGCGTCCGGTTCGGACAGCGCGAACGCAGCGATAGCGGTGCCATCGGCAACGCGCGGCAGATACTGCTGTTGCAACTGGACATCGCCGGCAATCGACAACGCACCGCTGCCGAGCCCCTGCATGGCAAAAGCGAAGTCGGCCAGTCCATCGTGATAGGCCAGCGTCTCGCGTAGCAGGCAAATCGCGCGCGAATCGAAATCGGTCAGCGCACCGCCGTGCTCTTTCCTGACGCAATAAGCCGTGAGTCCCGCTTTGCCCATCTCGGTCACGAACTGGCGGCAGCGCGCGTCGACTTCGGCACGGCCTTCACCATGCCCTGCGGTGAGATGACGTGCACTCCAGTCCGTCACCAGGCGCGCCAGCGTTCGGTGCTCCGGACCGAAGAAAGGCCAAGTGAGCCGTTCCGTCAGGTCGAAGCTGACCGCGCTCATCGGCCGACGAACTCCGGCGTCTGCTTCGCGGCAAAAGCGCGGTAGGCGCGCTCGAAATCCTCGGTCTTCATGCAGAGCGCCTGCGCCTGCGCCTCCGCCTCGATGGCCTGATCCAAGGTCATGCTCCATTCCTGGTTGAGCATGTTCTTGGTCATGGCGTGAGCGAAGGTCGGCCCCGATGCCAGCCGTCGCGCCAAAGCCGTGGCTTCGACGAGCAGCTTGTCGGGCTCGACCAGCTGATTGAAGAAACCCCAGCGCTCACCTTCGGCCGCCGTCATGGCGCGACCGGTGAACAACAACTCGGCGGCGCGGCCTTGTCCGATCAGTCGCGGCAGAATGGCGCATGCGCCCATGGCGCAGCCGGCGAGACCGACCCGCGTAAACAGGAATGCAGTGCGAGCTGCCGGCGTGCCCAGCCGCAGATCCGACACCATCGCCAGAATCGCTCCAGCGCCCGCGCATACGCCATCGACGGCCGCGATCACCACCTGCGGGCAGGAACGGATCGCCTTGACCAGATCGCCGGTCATGCGGGTGAATTCGAGCAGCTCCGGCATCGACATGCGCGTCAATGGAGCGATGATGTCGTGCACGTCGCCGCCCGAGCAGAAGTTGCCGCCGGCGCCGCTGATGACCACGGCCTTGACGTCCTGGTCATAGCACAGCGCGCGGAACAGATCGCGCAGTTCGGCGTACGACTGGAACGTGAGCGGATTCTTGCGCTCCGGAATGCTCAGCACCACATGGCCGATGCGATCCTCGACACGCCAGGAGAAATGCCGGGCCTGGTAATCGGCGAGCTTGTTGCGGGTGAATGTCATGGGCAGTCCTTGAACTTGAAAAAGACCCGGCGCAGCCGACGCGCCTCACATCGCCTCGCCACCGGCGACAGCGATGCTCTGGCCGGTGATGCTCTCACTGCCGGGCAGGCATAGCCAGATGACCGTACTGGCGACTTCTTCAGGCTGGATCAGCCGGCGTTGCGGGTTACGTGCGACCAGGGCTTCGAGCGCTTCCTGTTCGGACCGGCCGGTCTTCGCAGTGATGTTGCGGATCGTGTCGCGCACGATGTCGGTATCGGTGTAGCCCGGGCACACGGCATTGACCGTAATGTTGCGGTTCGCGACTTCGAGCGCAAGCGCACGCGTCAAACCGACGACCCCATGTTTGGCCGCGCAGTAGGCAGTCACGTAGGGATAGCCGAGCAGCCCGGCGGTGCTGGCGACGTTGACGATCCGGCCGAAGTTGCGTTCCAGCATCGACGGCAGCACCGCGCGGATGCCGTTGTACGTTCCAGTGAGGTTCACCGCGAGCATGGATGACCAGAGCTCATCGTCTGCCTTGTGCAGCGGCGCGCTCCTGGCCTGGCCGGCGTTGTTCACCAGGATGTCGATCGGACCGAACTGGGCAGACGCGCTCTGCACGACATCGCGCATCTGCTCGGCGCTGCTCACGTCGGCGGTAACAACCTGCGTCTGAGCACCGAGCTTCTGTGCCAGTGCATTGAGAACGTCTGCGGTGCGGCCCAGCAACGTGACCCGTACGCCTTCCTGCACCAGGCGGGTTGCAATGGCAGCGCCGATGCCGCGGCCGGCGCCAGTCACCAAAGCATGCTTGCCAGCGAGCACGGCTGCCATGTCACACCGCTCCAATGAGCTGCGCTGCACGCGCGAGATTTCGCTCCAGCTGCTGCTTGCCGTTCAGATAGGCCGACGGCCACCACTGCTCCTGCCAGCCTTGAGCGGCCGCGGCATGCAGCGTCCACGACGGATCCGCCAGGTGCGGCCGCGCCACCGCGCACAGATCGGCACGGCCGGAGGCGACGATGGTGTTGACGTGATCGGCTTCGAAAATGTTGCCGACCGCGATGGTCGCGATGCCGACCACGTTGCGCAGCAGATCGGAGAACGGGGTCTGCCACATGCGGCCGTACACCGGCTTCTGCCACGGCACGGTCTGGCCGCTGGAGACGTCGATCAGATCGGCGCCCGCGGCTTTGAACGCACGCGCCATCTCCACCAGGTCCGCTTCGCTCAGCCCACCCGGCGCCCAGTCGGTCGCGGAAACACGCACCGAGACCGGACGGTCTGCGGGCCAGACGGCTCGCACGGCCTGCAATACCAATAACGGGAAACGCAAACGATTCTCGAGGCTGCCGCCATACGGGTCCGTGCGCTGGTTCGACAGCGGCGAGAGAAAACTGGCGAGCAGGTAACCGTGCGCCATGTGCAGCTCCAGCATGTCGAAGCCCGCCTGGGCGCCCAGCTCGGCCGCACGCACGAACTGCTGTCGCACCTCGTCCATGTCCTTCTCGGTCATGGCGCGCGGCGTCTGACTGATGCCGTCGAGATACGGCAGCGGCGAGGCGGAGATCAGCTGCCAATTGCCCTGCGGCAACGGATGGTCGATGCGCTCCCAGCCCAGCTGGGTCGATCCCTTGCGCCCGGCATGGCCGAGCTGCAGACAGATCTTCGCCGGCGAGCGCTCGTGCACGAAGTTCACGATGCGCTGCCAGCCGTCGCGCTGCGCCTCGTTCCAGATGCCGGTGCACCCCGGCGTGATGCGCCCTTCGGGCGAGACGCAGGTCATTTCGGTGATAACCAGGCCGGCACCGCCGGTGGCGCGCGAACCGTAGTGCATGAGATGCCAGTCGTCCGGATGGCCATCTTTCGCCAAGTACTGCGCCATGGGCGAGACCACCACGCGATTCACCAGCTCCATGCCGCGCAGCCGAAACGGCAGGAACATGGGCGGGCGTGGCTGCTCGACTCCGATGCGATTCGCAAGATCCCGTTCCACGCGAGCGACGAAAGCGCCGTCACGCAACCGCAGATTCTCGTGGCCGATGCGCTGGCTGCCGGTCAGCAGGCTATAAGTAAACTGCAGCGGATCGAGATGGACGTAACGCGCCACGTTCTCGAACCACTCCATGCGATTGCGCGCAGCGCTCTGCAACTTCAGCGCTTCGAGGCTACGCTCGTTCTGGTAACTCTCCAGGCCGCGATGCACGTCCGTCGCACCAGCGACGTGCTTCACCAGCGACACGGCATCCTCCATCGCCAGCTTGGTGCCGGAGCCGATGCCGAAGTGCGCCGTGTGTGCCGCGTCACCGATCAGAACGGTGTTGCCCGTATGCCAGTGCTTGCACAGCACGCGGTTGAACTTCAACCAGGCCGAGCCACGCAAGTGCCGTGCATTGCTCATCAACGAATGGCCGCCCAGATATTTTCCGAACAGGCTTTCGCAGAAGGCGATGGACTGCTCCGTGTTCAACTGGTCGAGCCCGTGCGCCAGCCAGGTCTCCTCGCGCGTTTCCACGATGACCGTGGAGAGATCCTGACTGAACTGATAGGCGTGGATCTGGAACCAGCCATGCTCGGTGCGCTCGAACGCGAAGGTAAACGCGGAGAAATGCTGGCGCGTGCCGAGCCAGACGAAGCGGCATTTGCGCACGTCGATGTCCGGCTCGAACACCGGGGCGTAGCGGCTGCGGGTGCGGCTGTTCACACCATCGGCCGCGACGATCAGGTTGGCATCGGCGAACGGCGCATGATCGTCGACTTCGTACTCGAACGTCTGCTTGACCCCCAGGCCGGCGGCGCGGTCCTGCAATATGTTGAGCAGGCGCTTGCGTTCGATGCCGCAGAAGCCGTGGCCGCCGCTGCGAATGGTCGCACCCTTGAAATGGACGTCGATGTCGTCCCAGCGATGAAAGCTGCCGACGATGGCGTCGTGCGTCTCGGAATCGGTGGCGCGAAAGCCCTGCATGGTCTGGTCGGAGAACACCACGCCCCAGCCGAAGGTGTCGTCCGGACGGTTGCGCTCGTACACCTCGACACTGGCCTTGGGACAGGCTTTCTTGAACAGGATGGCGGAATACAGGCCGGCGGGGCCGCCGCCGAGGCAGACGATGCGCTTCATGGGGTGGAATCTCCCTCGATGTCGGGCATACTACGAGCCGATTATTTTAAGTGTCAAGCATTCGCACCCGTGCCATTGCGAGGCGCCGGCGGCTCTTCTACCATCGTTGCGAAACGCCGCCACCAGCGGCCGACAACGACGCACAGCGCGAACGGACACAGGGCAGGATGGTTTTTGCGGTGACGGAGCCGAAAATGTCGAACGCGGCCAAGCCGGCATTCTTCGAGAAATGGGGCGGCGCCCCGCACAGCAAGCAATCGCTGCGCCTGTGGCTGCGTCTGCTGAGCTGCTCGATGATCGTCGAGAAACGCATCCGCGTACGCCTCGAAGAAGAATTCGAAACCACGTTGCCGCGCTTCGACGTGCTGGCCGCGCTGGAGCGCGAGCCCGACGGGCTGACCATGAGCCAGCTGTCGGCAGCGATGATGGTTTCCAATGGCAACGTCACCGGCGTGGTGAGCCGCCTCATCGACGACCTGCTGGTGGTGCGCACCACCGAGTCCGCCGACAAACGCGTCGCCACCGTGCGGCTCACCCGCAAGGGCCGCGAAGCCTTCCAGCGCATGGCACGCGTGCACGAGGAATGGATCGATCACATGTTCGCCGCCATGAGCGAGGCACAGGTCGAGCAGCTCATGAAACTGCTGGCCGCGATGCGGCATTCGATCGAAGAGAATCCCATCTAGTTTCGGCGCCCCCCCTACTCCGATGACAGTCGGAATGGCGCTCACACGCATGTCCTCGCCTGCGGACGAGCGTCGCAACTCATCTTAACGCGTAAAGCATCTCCAGATTCGCCGTCTGCCAGGCTCGACACGCCACCGGCAATTGCTTCGATCGTGAAATGACGTTCCGGGCCATGCGCGCAAGGCCTCACTGCCATGCTCAGAATGGAACGGTTGCTGAAAACGGACGGTGCTACGATGCCGCCGGTGGGCGAACTGGACGCAATGCAGGCGCAGGCCGAACAAATTCGCACGAGCCAGGTGCTCGGCCTCTCCGGCGTGCTGTTGCGACTGTTCGAGTTCCTGCTGCAGCAGTC
>Ga0182745_1000581_pt1 | contig 39653 bp, 34 predicted proteins | sample eDN3rd30CKraftBY_FD_128523 | JGI IMG/M metagenome (GOLD analysis project Ga0182745, IMG submission 128523) | Enriched backyard soil microbial communities from Emeryville, California, USA - eDNA 3rd pass 30_C Kraft BY (version 2) (version 2) | ecosystem: Environmental > Terrestrial > Soil >...
ACAGGCCGAGCAGCGCGCCGATGAGAAAGCCGGCCAGCGCGTTGGACATGGTGCTCCACAGCGGCAGGTACCAGCCGAGCGGACTGCTGACTGGAACGGCAATGCCGCTCCACAGCGCGACCACCACCTGCTCCGGCGCCGGCAGGATGTAGGACGGCACGCTCAACAGGTTCACCGACAGCTTCCACACCAGGATGAGCGTCAGGAAGCCCGCGAAGCCGATTCCGATGTTGCGAAAGCGTACGTTGCGGAGGCGGTTCTTTTCCGCCGCCGACGAAAGCGCGATCATCTCCATCGCATTCGATTGGGTCCGAATGTCGGTCATGGCGATTACTCCAGCAGCATGCGGATTTCGCGCGCGAGCGCGGTGTGGGTCTCATTGCCCAGCATCTCGGTTGCGACGCGCGGGCGCGGCAGATCGACCTTGAGCTCGCGGACGATGCGGCCCGGCCGCGGTGACATCACGATGATGCGGTCGCCGAGAAAGATCGCTTCGTCGATCGAATGGGTGATGAGCACCACAGTCTTGCCGCTCGCCATCCAGATGCGCTGCAATTCGGCATTCATGCGCTCCCGCGTCAGCGCGTCGAGAGCGCCGAACGGTTCGTCCATCAGAAGGAGTTTCGGGTCGCGCGCCAGCGCGCGCACGATGGCGGCGCGCTGCTGCATGCCGCCGGACAATTCGTAAGGATACTTGTTCTCGAAGCCTTCGAGGCCCGCGACCTTGAGCAGCGCCTTGATCTGCCCGATCAGTTGCTCGGTCTTCCTGGCGCCGCCGACCCTGAGCGGCAGGAGGACGTTTTCCATCACCGTGAACCACGGCAGCAGATTGGCCTGCTGGAACACGACACCGACCTCTTCGGACGGGCCGTTCAGGGCCTTGCCGGCGAGCGACGAGGTGCCGTGATCCGAGGTGTCGAGGCCGGCGAGCAGGCGCAGCAACGTGGTTTTGCCGCAACCCGACGGGCCGACGAGACAGACGAATTCGCCTTCGCCGATATTCAGGTTGACGTGGTCGAGCGCAAGGACGGCCTCGCCCGCGACCGTCGGATAAATCTTGACGACATCCTTCACCGCGATGAGCGGCGAGTGCGCGGCCTGCGTTTTTGCGACGGCCGCGGCGCCGATTCCGGCAGCAGTCGGTGCATCGACAGCAAAAGTCATTGTTCAGCCTTCCACCTTGACGTTTCGTTTCCATCCGGATGGCTTTGGCGCCATCTCGTATTGTTGGAAAAAATCGGGTTCTCTAAATTCTCCTCACACGGCGACCGAGACCGAGCCGCTCGCCTGAATGGCGCGGGCAATATCCGCGGCGGCGCGTTGCACTGCGCCGAGCGCATGCTCACGGAATTCTTTCGACGACATCTGGATTTGCGGCACCGCCACGCTGACCGAAGCGAGCGGGTAATTATCCACATCGAGCACCGGCATGGCGAGAACGCGCAAACCGCTGCCGAAATAGGAATCGCGCAGCGAATAGCCGCATTCGCGCACGTTGCGCAGGCTGTCGTCGATTTCGTCACGCTTCATCGGCTTGTGCGGGAATGAGCCGGGCCGCGGCTTGAGCGCCAGGACGCGCTCGAGTTCGGCCGGTGGCAGAAAAGCGAGCATCGCCTCGCCGATCGTGCTCCAGAATGCCGGAATCGTGGTGCCGATGCGTATATCGACGCCGATGCGCGTCAATCCGGCCCGAACGCGTTCGACATAGAGAATGTCGGCGCCGTCGAGCACGCCGAGCGACGCCGCCTCGTTCACCTCGCCAACGAGCGAGCGAAGGATCGGCCGCGCCAGTTCGCGCAGATCGGCGCGGGCAATGGCGTGGAAGCCGAGATCGGTAACCTTCAAGGTGAGGCGGAAGCGCTTGCTGTCCGGCACGCGCGCGACATAACCGGCCATCACCAGCGTGTTGAGCATGCGGAAGGCCGTGCCGGGGTCGATTTTGGCGAGACCCGCGACTTCGCTGAGCGTGAGTTCGGGGCGCTCGGCCGTGAAGGCTTCGAGAACGCGCAGGCCCTTGGCGAGTGAATTGACGAGATTGCGCGAATCTTCGTCGGCGTCGGATCGCGCCGCCGCAGTGCTGCTGGCCATGACGGGTGTAGGTGCCATTTGCCCGCGCGTCATGCGCCCGACAATGGACCTGCCCTGCGCGGCCTTGACCCGTTTCTCTCCCGGCATGCTCTGCCTTTTTTAAACAACGCTTCCGTTTTCGGAATGCGAAAATTATTTGCAGAACTATTAGACGACTTTCGTCGCATACCGTCAATCGCGTAATGCGCGAACGTGCGAACGCATGCGCCTTTCACAGCGCGAGGCATCAGGGATTTGAAAGCCTGCCGTGGTGTGGCGTTACGCCATAACGGCGGCGCGACATGTCACTGCATCGCGCGCCTGCAATGTGCGGCCGAGCATCACCAGCACGGGGCCCGGCAACTTCGCGTCATCAAGGCGCGCATTTAGTTCGCCGATCGTGCTGCGGATCACCTGCTGATCGGGCCGCGTCGCGCGCGCAATGGCGGCGGCCGGCGTCTCTGGATCGAGTCCCTCGGCGAGCGCGCGCATCACCAGCGTTTCAAGTGTACGCACCGGCATATAGATCGCCGTCGTCGTCACTGGATCGGCGAGCGCGCGCCAGTCGATGTCATCCGGCAGCGCGCCGCTCTTGGCGTGGCCCGTGATGTATTGCAGGCGCCGCGAATGCTTGCGGTCGGTCAGCGACAGACCGAGCGATGCCGCCGCGCCCTGCGCCGCGGTGATGCCGGGCACGACCTCGGCCTTGATGCCGGCGGCCTCACAGGCATCGAGTTCCTCGCCGGCGCGGCCGAAGATCAGCGGATCGCCGCCTTTGAGGCGCACGACGCGCTTGCCCTGCTTCGCCAGCGACACCATCAGCGCGTTGATATCGTCCTGTTTGCAGGACGGACCGAAACCGGTCTTGCCGACCAGGAGCTTGCGCGCCTCGCGCCGCGCGAAATCGAGAACGCCGCGCGACACGAGATCGTCGAACAAAATGACGTCGGCCGATTGCAGCGCGCGCACCGCGCGCAAGGTCAGCAATTCCGGATCGCCCGGGCCGGCGCCGACGAGCGTCACCGTGCCGCTGTCGACCGCGGCGCCGAGGCCGCGCACGTCGGCGACGAAGCGATCGAAGTCAGCCTCGGACGGCGAAGCCTCAGCGTTTGTCATCGCGTGCACGGTGAACATTTGCCAGAACTTGCGGCGTGCGGCGAAAGACAGGCCCGTGGCCTTCACCTTGTCGCGCCAGCGCGACGCGGCGGCGGCCCAGTGCGCAAAACCGTTTGGCAGCAGCGCTTCCAGCTTGGCACGGATTGCCTGTGCGAAGACGGGCGCCGCGCCGTCGGTCGAAATGCCGATGACCAGCGGCGAGCGATTGACGATGGCGCCGAAGGAGAAATCGCAGAACGAAGGCTTGTCGATGACATTGACCGGGACGCCCGCCGCCCGCGCCGCATCGGCGAAGGCCGCCGCCTCGCCGTCATCCTCGAAGGCGCCGATGGCCATGGCCGCGCCGGCGATGTCGGTCGGCGTCCAGCCGCGCTCGATCAGCACGATCTCGCCATCCGGCGCATCGGCCGCGACGGCGCGCATCTCGTCGGAGAATTCGCCCGCATAAACATCGACCCGCGCACCGGCGGCCGATATCAGTTCGGTCTTCCACGCCGCCGCGTGCGAGCCGCCGGCCAGCACCACGCGTTTGCCGGTCAATGCGAAGAACACCGGCAGGCGCGCCAGCGTCGTCATTCTCTCCGGGCGCGATTCAGACGGCTGGCGCGACATCGCTGACGATCCTCTGGCTGGCAATCCTCTGGCTGACGATCTTCTTCAGTTCGGGCAGGCACGAGCCGCAATTGGTGCCGGCGCGCAGCGCCTTGCCGATGTCCTCGACCGTCGCGGCGCTGCCGTCGCGCAAGGCGTTGCGGATGATGTTGAGGCCGACGCCGAAACAGGCGCACACCACCGGCCCCGGATCGGCGATGCCGTCGCTCGACTTGCCGGAGAGCAGGCCGCGCCGCTGCACGTCGCCAAGCGTCTCGGCCTCGAACAACGCCTTTACCGCATCCCATTGCGGCGCGTTTTCGGACGGACCGATGAACAGACATCCGACGAGACGGCCTCCGGCAAAGGCGGCGATGCGGTAGCTGCCGGATCCCGCGTCGATATATTCGGCAATCTCCAGACCCCGGAATACCGATGCGGCGAAGGTGCGCCAGCTCTCCGGGGTGCCATCCGACGCCAGCAGGACACCTTCTCCGCCGGTTACAGCGACCCGCGCCCACCAGGTCGCATCGGGCAGCGCCAGGCGCCTGCGCGACAAGGCAAAGCCACGGTACTTTAATGCCACCGGCGCGATCGCCGCCGGCGTCGCCTTGGATTCCGGCTGGCCGGAATAGGGATCGGTCGCCGGAGTCACCAGTTCACCGACGCGCGCCGAGGAGGCCGTTTCGTCGCTCCAGTGGATCGGCGCGAACAGCGAGCCGCGCCTTTGGCCCTCGTTGACGATCACCTTGAGCACGCAGGCGCTGTAAGATGTCGTGACGCGCGCAAAGCCGCCGTGCTTGAGGCCCGCTTTGGCGGCGTCATCGGGATGCACTTCGACGAACGGCTCCGGCAAATGGGCGCCGAGCCGCGGCGAAAGCCCGGTGCGCGTCATGGTGTGCCACTGATCACGGATGCGGCCGGTATTGAGGCGGAATGGATAGTCCGGCGACAGCGCCGCCTGGGGTTTCGGCATTTCCGGCGCGATCATGCGCGCCTTGCCGTCCGGCGTATAAAAGCCGCCTGCGGCGAAGAAACGCGAGTCCTCGCGCGGCGCGCCGGCCCGCACCGGCCATTGTACCGGTTTCAGGGCGTCGAACTCATCGTCGCTGAGGCCGGCCAGACCGCCAATGTCGAAAGCGCGCGTGCCGTTGTTTTCGAAGGCCGACAGCGCGGCGTGCTCGCGGAACACGTCGGCCGCGCTTTCATAGGCGAAAGCCTCGCCGAACCCCATGCGCCGGGCCACCTGGGTGACGATCCACCAGTCGGGCCTCGCCTCGCCAGGCAGCGGCAGGAAGGCGCGCTGGCGCGAGATGCGCCGCTCCGAATTGGTCACGGTGCCGTCCTTTTCGCCCCAGGCCGCCGCCGGCAGCAGGACATGGGCATTCGCGCGGATCGTGTCGTTGCTGGCGACGTTCTCGGAGACGACCAGAAGATCGAGCTTTTTCAGCGCATCGCGGACATGGCCGGCGCGCGGCAGCGATACCGCCGGGTTGGTCGCCATCACCCACAAGGCCTTGATTTCGCCGCGGAAAATGGCCTCGAACATATCGACCGCCTTGAGCCCCTCCCGCCGCGCCATCGCCTTGGCGTTCCAGAACCGGCCGACCCGGTCGACCGATTCATGACCGAAGGTCATGTGTGCGGCGAGTTGGTTCGCCAAGCCCCCAACTTCGCGGCCTCCCATCGCGTTGGGTTGCCCGGTGAGCGAGAACGGCCCCATGCCCGGCTGGCCGATGCGGCCGGTGGCCAGATGGCAATTGATGATCGACGTGACCTTGTCGGTGCCCTGCGCCGACTGATTCACGCCTTGCGAATAACAGGTGACGACCTTGCGCGTTGCGGCGAACAGTTCAAAGAACCGCACGACATCGGCCGCCGCGAGGCCGGACAGCGCCGCCGTCGTCTTCAGATCAGGCGCGATCTCTTTCGCGCGGGTCAACGCCTCGGCAATACCGGTGATGTAGACATCGACATAGGAGAAATCGAAAGCCGGTGTTTCGGCGAGATGCACCAGCAGGCCGCAGAACAGCGCCGCGTCCATGCCCGGCGCAACGGCAAGGAACAGATCGGCCTCCTCGGCCGTGGCGGTGCGATGCGGATCGATGACGACGAGCTTCGCGCCGCGCTTGCGCCTGTTCGCCATCATGCGCTGATAGAGGACCGGGTGACACCACGCGGCGTTGGAGCCGACCAAGATAATGAGATCGGCTTCATCGAGATCGGCGTAGGCGCCCGGCACCGTATCGGCGCCGAAAGCGCGACGATGGCCTGCCACCGACGACGCCATGCACAGCCGCGAATTGGTGTCGACATTGGCCGTACCGATGAAGCCTTTCATCAGCTTGTTGGCGACGTAATAGTCCTCTGTAAGCAACTGCCCCGATAGATAGAACGCGACCGCATCGGGGCCGTGCTGCTCGACAATGCGCGCGAAGCCGCTCGCCACTCGGCCAAGCGCGTCATCCCAGCTTGCGCGATCGAGAACACCGCCCGTGCGGACCATCGGGTGCAACAGCCGGGTTCCGAGACCGAGCGTTTCGCCGAGCGCCGAGCCCTTGGAGCACAGCCGGCCGAAGCTCGCCGGATGCTCTGGATCGCCGGCGATCAACGCGCCGCCGCGGCCATCGGGCTTTGCCAGTACGCCGCAGCCGACGCCGCAGTATGGGCACGTCGTGCGCACCGCCGGCGGATGTTGCGCCGGGGCGTTCATCAATACACATCCTGCTGATAGCGGCCCTTCTTCTTCAGGTCGCTGACGAACAGCACCGCGTCTTCGCCGGCTTTGCCGCCGTGCTCGGCGACGATATCGACCAGCGCCAGTTCGACGTCTTTCGCCATGCGTTTGGCGTCGCCGCAGACATAGATATGCGCGCCGTCGGCCAGCCACGCCCAGATGTCGCGGCCGGTCTCGCGCATGCGGTCCTGGACGTAGATCTTCTCGTCGCCGTCGCGCGACCAGGCGAGCGACAGCCGCGTGAGGAAGCCGGAGGCGCGCATCGCCTTCAGTTCGTCCTCATAGAAGAAATCGCTGGCCGAGCGCTGATGCCCGAAGAACAGCCAGTTGCGGCCCGGTGCCTTGTCGGCGAGACGATCATGCAGAAAGGCGCGGAACGGCGCGACGCCGGTGCCCGGCCCGATCATGATGACCGGAACATTTGGATCGGCCGGCAGTGCGAAAGCATGCGCCTTCTGCACATAGACTTTCAGCACCGCGCCGGGCTCAATGCGCTCGGCGAGCAAGGTCGAGCAGACGCCGAGGCGTTGGCGATTTTTGATCGTATAGCGCACGGTATCGACCGTCAGCGTGACGCGGTTCGGATCGGTCTTCGGTGACGACGATATCGAATATAGCCGCGGCTGCAGCGGATCGAGCGCCTCGATGAAAGCTTCCGGGTCCGGCGCGGCGCCGTCGAACTTCTCCAGCGCCGCCAGGACATCCAGCGTCGCGGCGTCCTTGTCCGGATCCTCGCCGGTCGCCAGCGCGCGGGCTTTCTTCCGGCGTTCGCCGCCGGTGATGTAAGAGAACAGCTGGAACAGCATGTCCGGCGCGGGCGACAGTGACACGCTGTCCGTCAAAACCTGGCGAAGCGTGCGACCGCCGATGTCATGATCGGGCTGAGCGTCCAGCGCTTTGATGACTTCTGCGACCAGTACCGGATCGTTGTGGGGGAAAAGCCCAAAGGCATCACCGACCTGATACTCGATGCCCGCCCCCGTCAGATCGATCTCGACATGCCAGGTTTCCTTCTCCGAGCCCGGCTTGTTCAGCAGCGTGCGCGACAGCACTTTTGCGAAGGAGGGATTGTCGCGCGAGGTGCCTGGCTTCGCCGCCGCGGGCCTCGCCTCAGCGGGAACGGCGGACGGCACTGTCGCCGCCTTCGGCTCGCTGCCGATCTGCTCGACCAGTGCCTTGACCATGCGCGCCGTTTCCTTGCCGCCCGGCGCGCACAGATTGAGCCGCGTCTCGGCGCCGGACATGATGGCGCCGGAATAGTTGCGGCAATCATAGCCGCACTGGCCGCAATCCTGCTGCGCCATGGCGGCCATCATCTTCCAGCGCAGCGGCTTGCCTTCGGCGAGCTTCATGCGCTCCGCGATCGGCAGCGTCTGGTCGTGCCACGGTGCACCGCCATCGTCGTCGTCTGCATTCGCAGGCACCCCGCCCGCAAGCAGACCGGCCGCCTGGTCGGCCGACAACGGGGTGACGCCGCTATTGTCGAGCGCGATCAAACCGGCGAAGAAGCCGTTGAGCCAGAAGCGCTGTTCGTCGGAGAACGGCGCGGTTTCCGGCACCAGCGATGGCAGCGGCGACGGAACATTCTGGGTCATTCGCCCGCCTCCGCCTTGAACATGGATTTGAGTGCCGCGACGTCGTGGCGGCGAGAAAACGTCAGGAACGTTTCGTCACCGTCGCGATGCGCCAGATAGCCTTTCAGCACGCGCTCGATGGTGTGCGGCGCGTCCACCGCCTTGACGTCGCGATAGAGATCGCGCGCGAGACCGACATCGGGGCCATGTCCGCCACCAATCAGAATATGATAGCCCTCGGCTGGATCGGCCTCCTCGCCCATGTCGATCTTGCAGGCGATGAGGCCGATATCGCCGATGTAATGCTGGGCGCATGAGTGATGGCAACCGGTGAGATGGATGTTTACCGGTGAGTCGAGGCGGACACGCGGCTCGCACCATTCCGCAATGGCTTCGGCGTCTTCCTTGGTATGCGCGGCTGCGAAGCGGCAGCCGGTCGCGCCAGTGCAGGCAATAAGGCCAGTGCGGATCGGTGTTGCTTCGGTCTTGAGGCCGAGCGCCGCGATAGCAGCCCTTGCCTCCGCCACGCGCGAATCGGTAACACCGGAGATCAGAAGGTTCTGCCACACCGTAAGACGGATATCGCCGTCGCCAAAATCCTGCGCGACCCTGGCGAGCCCGCGCATCTGCGCTGTATCCATCTTCCCAACCGGAAAGACGACGCCGATCCAATTGAATCCGGATTGTCTCTGAGGATGCACGCCAATGTGCGCGGTGCGATCGAAAGCAGGGCGCGGCGCGATGGCCTCGGCCGGCACAAAAACGAGCTTTCGGCCCAGTTTTTCCTCGACATGGGCCAGAAACTTCTCGAATCCGAAGGCATCGAGCACGTATTTCAGCCGCGCCTTGTTGCGATCGGTGCGGTCGCCGTGCTCGCTGTAGACCCGGACAATGGCATCCGCGACCGCCGTCGCCTCGTCGGGCTTGAGAATAACCCCGGTATCGCGGGCAAAATCGCGGTGCCCGGTGATACCGCCGAGCGCGAGCCGGAAATAGACGCCCGGTTCGACGCCAAATCCAGCCGTCACCTCCACCGCCTGGAAACCGATGTCGTTGGTGTCCTCGAGGGCGGCGATGCGACCGGCCCCGTCGAAAGCGACATTGAACTTGCGCGGCAGGCCGTAAAGCGCCCGCTCGTTGAGAATATGGTGGTGCCACTCCCGCGCATAAGGCCGCGTATCGAGCAGTTCCTGCGGATCGATGCCGGCGGTCGCCGTGCCGGTAACGTTACGGATGTTGTCGGCGCCGGTGCCCTTCGAGCCCAGCCCGAGATCGACGAGGCCTTCGACCACCTCCACGGCGTTCTTCGGCTCGATCTCGCGAATCTGGAGGTTGGCGCGCGTGGTGACGTGGCAGTACGGCCCGGCATAGCGATCGGTGAGATCGGCGAGACCCGAAAACTGCCAGTGCTTGAGGATGCCGTTCGGAATGCGCAGCCGGCACATATAAGAGGTCTGCGCCGGCGCCACGTAGAACAGGCCGTAATACCGCCAGCGGAAATTGTCGGCGGGCTTCGGCGCCTCATTATTGCGCGCCTGGCTCTTGAGCCGATCATAGGCATCGAACGGATGCTGCTCGCGCTTGATCTTCTCCTGATCGTTGAGCTTGCCGCCCTTGGCGACCGTGGCATCCTGCGCCTTGATGTGGATCGCATCCGGTCCGCTCGGCTCGGCGCCGCCGCCTTTCGGCAAGGTGCCGCGCGCGGCGCGCGCCGCGGTCAGTCCCGAGGCGAAACCCTCGAGGTATCTCTTCTGGTCCGGCGTGAAGTCGCTAGACATTATCTCACCGTTCGTCCCCGCGAGGGCGGGGACCCAAAGCTACAGAAAGGAAAGAACTGGATTCCCGCTTGCGCGGGAATGAACGGAAAATGAGGAGATTCGTTCGCCATCTTAAGCAGCCAGATATGTTGGGGCTGATTTCATTTGCTCTGGCTTTGTCATTGATCGCTCGGCCAGAGCGCGGCCGAAGATGAGATCGCCGCGCATCGCGCCGACGGGCGCTGCGCCGCGGATCAGTTCGGCGTACCAGAGGCCGTCGGCCGTATCGCCGAACAGCACCGCGCCGACGAGCCGCCCGTCCTTCAGCACAAGCTTTTTGTAGCTGCCAAGGCCGGGATCGGTGAGCACGATGGTTTCGGTGCCCGGCGCGCCCATGAAGTCGCCGGTCGAGAATACGCTGACGCCAGAGACCTTGAGATTGGTGGCAAGCACGCTGCCGACATAAGCGGCCTTGCCGCCGGCCAGGTGCGCGGCCAAAACCCGGGCCTGCTCATAAGCCGGCTCGACCAGGCCATAACAGACACCGCGATGCTCGGCGCATTCGCCGAGGGCGTAGATGTCGGCCTTGCTCGCTTGCAGACGGTCGTTGACGACGATGCCGCGGTTGATGTCGAGCCCGGCAGTGACAGCCAGATCGCTGTTGGCGCGAATGCCGGCGGCAACAACGACAAGGTCGCCGTCGATCGCGCGGCCATCCTTCAACATCACTTTGCCGGCACGGCGCTCGCCCTTGATCGCCGCGGTTTCGGCGTTGAGATAAACGCTGATGCCTTTGGCCTCGACCGCGGCCTTCAGCATCGCCGAAGCCCGCGCATCGAGCTGACGCTCCATCAGCCGATCCATCAGATGAATGACGGATACTTTCATCCCGGCCTTGGCGAGACCGTAAGCCGCCTCCAGGCCGAGCAGCCCGCCGCCAATGACGACCGCCTTTTCGTGTGTCTTCGCTGCCCGCTCCATCGAGGCGACATCGCCGAGATCGCGGAATGTGACGACACCCGGCATGTCCATGCCCGGCACGTTCAGGCGTATCGCCTTGGAACCTGTCGCCAGCACCAACTTGCCGAACGGCAAGCTCGCGCCATTGGCCAGCTTGACGCGGCGGATATCGGCATCGATCGCCACGGCACGGTGGCCGTAAAGCAGCGTCACGCCGTGAGCACGCCACCAGTCGGCCGACTTGAGTTCGATGTCACCATGCGACACCTCGCGCGCCAGCACCGACGACAGCAGCACACGATTGTAGGCCAGGCGCGGCTCATCGCCGATCACGCAGATTGCATAACGGCCAAGCGCGCGGGCGTTGAGCTCCTCGACCAGCTTTGCCGCGGCCATGCCGTTGCCGATGATGACAAGAGGCTCGCTCATGTCGCGCCCGCTTCTTTTAAGCCGCCTCGACGAAGCGATGCCGCTCATAAAGGAACTCGAGGACGCGCTGACGGCACTTGAGATACGTCTGGTTGGAAGCCAGCTCGAGCCGATTGCGCGGCCGCGCCAGCGGCACCTCGAGGATTTCTCCGATATGCGCGGAGGGACCATTGGTCATCATCACGATGCGATCGGACAGCAGCACGGCCTCGTCGACGTCATGCGTGATCATCATCACCGTGTTGCCGAGCTTTTGATGCAGGCTCATGATCGAGTCCTGGAGGTGAGCACGGGTCAATGCGTCCAGCGCGCCGAAAGGCTCGTCGAGCAGCAGTACCTTGGGCTCCATCGCCAGCGCACGGGCAATGCCGACACGCTGCTTCATGCCGCCGGAGATTTCGCCCGGCCGCTTGTCCTTGGCATGCGTCATCTGCACGAGATCGAGATTGTGAATCGTCCAGGCATGACGCTCGGCCCGCGACTTGGTCGAGGAAAAGACCTTGTCCACGGCGAGGCGCACATTGTCGTAAACCGTGAGCCAGGGCAGCAGGCTGTGGTTCTGGAAGACGACGGCGCGATCCGGCCCCGGCTCGTTGACTTCCTTGCCCTGCAACAACACGCCGCCGGCGCTCACCGGCAGCAAACCGGCGACGATGTTGAGCAAGGTTGATTTGCCGCACCCCGAATGCCCGATGATCGAGACGTATTCGCCTTGCTCGATGGTCAAGGTGACATCCTTGAGCACCTCGCTGATGATGCCACCGCGCAGGAAGCTCTTGTCGAGATGATCGATCTGAAGATAGCTGGCCATAATGCTGTTTCCTTCAGTTGGCGGCGGTGCCGCGCGTGACCAGGGTCGCCGCGAAGGCGACAATACGGTCGAGGATGAAGCCGGTGATGCCGACATAGATCAGCGCGAGAATGATTTCGCTGATGCGTGACGAATTCCAGGCGTCCCAGATGAAGAAGCCGATGCCGACACCGCCGATCAACATTTCCGCGGCGACGATGGCGAGCCACGACAGACCGATGCCGATGCGCAGGCCGGTGAAGATGTACGGCGCCGCCGACGGCACCATTATCTTGTAGAAAAATTCGAGATGATTGAGACGCAGCACCGCGGCGACGTTGCGATAGTCCTGCGGAATGTTGCGGATGCCGACCGCGGTGTTGATGATGATCGGCCAGATGGCGGTGATGAAGATGACGAAGATCGCCGCCGGGTGGCCCTGACGGAACGCCGCCAGCGCCAGCGGCAGCCAGGCGAGCGGCGGCACGGTGCGGAGCACCTGGAAGATCGGATCGAGTCCGCGCATCGCCCAGGTCGATTGGCCGACCAACGTGCCAAGTGCCACGCCGACGACGGCAGCCATGGCATAGCCCAGCGCCACGCGCTGCAGACTCGCGGACATGTGCCAGAACAGGCCCTTGTCGATGCCGCCGCGATCGTAGAACGGATCGACGATCAACTCCCACGTATCGTTGAGCACGGTCAGCGGCGGCGGCAGCGTGGCGCCAGGCTGACTGCAAAGGATTTGCCAGACGACGAGGACCAGCGCGATCGTGACCGCGGGCGGCACGATGGTGACGAAGGCATTGGTGGCAAGTGCGAGCGCCCGCGCCTTGAGCGGGGACCGCTTCGGCACAATCGGCAACACGGTCGCGGTCGATGGCTTCGCCGCCGTCACGGCGGCAGATGTGACGGCCACTTTGGCCAAAGGCATATTCATCGCGCTGTCTCCATGGCAGTTGCGGGGAGCGGGCCGCCCGCGTCAGGCGGCCCGCTGTTGACTCACACTTCGACGCGCTTGATCGACAGGCTCTTGAGATAGGCCGACGGATTCTCCGGATCGAAGACCTTGCCGTCGAAGAAGGTTTCCTTGCCGCGCGACGTCGACTTCGGAATCTGCGCATCCGGCACGCCGATGGCCTTTGCAGCGTCGCGCCACATGTCCTCGCGGTTGACTTTGGCGATCAACCCCTTGGTGTCGTAGCCGGGCTCGAACTTGCCCCAGCGGATGTCTTCGGTGAGGAACCAGAGGTCGTGGCTCTGGAACGGATAGGAGGCAAAGTCATTCCAGTAGCGCATCATCTGCGGATGCTTTTCCACGACCTTGCCGGGAATACCGTAATCGAAGCGGCCCTTCACGCGATCGGCGATGTCGGTGACCGGGCAATTGATCCATTGGCGGCGCGAGCAGATGGTCGCAACTTCCATCGCGTTCTCCGGCTTCTCACACCATTGCTGGGCTTCGAGCACGGCCATGAGGATGGCCGACGCGGCTTTCGGATTCTTATCGACGTAGGAAGCGCGCATACCGAACGACTTTTCGGGATGCAGATTCCAGAGTTCTCCGGTGGTGATCGCGGTGTAGCCGATGTCCTGGTGAATGAGCTGCAGGTTCCACGGCTCGCACACGCAGAAGCAATCCATCGTGCCGACCTTCATGTTCGCCACCATCTGCGCCGGCGGTACAACGATGGTCTCGATGTCCTTGTCGGGGTCGATGCCGCCAGCGGCGAGCCAGTAGCGAATCCAGAGATCGTGCGTGCCGCCCGGGAACGTCATCGCGGCCTTGATCGATTTGCCCGATGCCTTCTTGGCCTCCAGCGCGCCCTTGAACGCCGTGGTATCGACGCCGACCTTGAGATCGGCATATTCCTTGCCGACCGAGATGCACTGTCCGTTCAGGTTGAGCCGCGCCAGGATGTACATCGGCGTCGGCACGTTGTTCTGGGTCACCTTGCCGGCGGAGATGAGATAAGGCATCGGCGTCAGGATGTGCGCGCCGTCGATGCCGTTGGCCTCGCCGCCGAGCACGAGGTTATCGCGGGTCGCACCCCAAGACGCCTGCTTGAGAACCTCGACGTCCTTGACACCGTATTTGGCGAAGATGCCCTTTTCCTTGGCGACGAAGAGCGGCGCGGCGTCAGTGAGCGCGATGAAACCGAGATTGGCCTTGGTCACTTCCGGACCGGAGGCTTCGGCAACATGAACGCCGAAGGGGAATTGCGTGGCAACGGCGCTCATCAGCGCGGCGGTCGAGGCCCCGGCCTTCAGAAAAGTGCGGCGGCTTACGCTTTTGCCGGTCTTGCTGTGCTTGCTCATTGGTCTCATCGTCCTGTTTGCTGTTGCGGATCCCCGGCCGCGGTCGCTTAAAGTCGTCGTCATCAAGGCAATAAAAAAAGCCGCAGCTTCCGCCCGCGCTTTAAAAGCGCGAACCGAAGACAGCGGCTTTGCCCGTTGGCCCCTCATTGGACCGTTGGCGCGACGCTTGCGCGCCGTGCCTGTCAGCTATTCCTATTCAAGACGCGTGCCACGCCGAGCCACGACAGAATATCTCGATGAATCAATCGGGTTGTTTGATCGAGCACCGGGACGTCGGCACGCGCGGCTGCCTGCCGCAGGCGCAGGCTGCAGCCTTTTTGTGCAATGCGAGATCAGCGGACGAGCGTTAACCGCGGGCGGCCGTTGTGGCGTAGCCGCCAGGCCTCCAGATGCCCGGCGAGGTCGGCCGGTTCGAAATCCGGCCCGTAAAACGCGCCGATGCGGTCCGGCGGCTCGATGACCGACGCCGCCGGTGGATGGCCGAGCGCGAGATCGTAGAGATCGGGGCGGAAGACGCTTTCGGCGGTGGCCTGCAGCTCGCTGCTCTGCGGCACCTGCCCCCAGCGCACCATATCGGCATACATCCAGGCAGCATGCGCCTTGTCGGGGCGATTGGCCTGACGACGTTCCAGCAGAATGTACTCGTCGCTGGCGCGCGTGTGGCCGTCGGTCGAGACCTTGAGCACGCCCTTGAGCGTGCGCGAGATGACTTCCGGCGTGGCGCCGATGCGCGCGCCGATGGACACGCAGACCGCATCGAGGTTGGCCGGATTTTCGGCAAAGGCGGCGGCTTTCGCCAGCGCGCGGATCAGCGCGGACAGGGTGTCGGGATTGCTGCCGGCCCAGTTGTCCCGCACGGCCAGCACCTTCTCCGACATGCGCCGCAGGATATCGTTACCGAAGTGCAGGATGTGGCCGACGCCATTATCGACCGCGACGGAATTCCAGGGCGCGCCGACGCAAAAGCAATCGACATGGCCGCTGGTCAGGCTCTCGACCATGTAAGGCGGCGGCAGCACGACCATCTGGACATCTTCGTCCGGGTCAACGCCGCCCGCCGACATCCAGAAGCGGAGCTGGTAGTTGTGATTGGAGAACGGAAAGGTCATGCCGAAATTCAGCAGCGGCGCGCCGCGGCCACGGCGATCGGCGACGACGCGGTGCAGCGCGCGGGCGGAGACGCGTGGATCGCCGATGTCGCCATCGGCCACGGCGGCGAGTTCGGCGAACAGCGCCGGCGATACGGTGATGGCGTTGCCGTTCAGCGCCAGCGTGAACGGAACGATCAGCGGCACCTTGACGTGGCCGATGCCGAGGCTGGAGGCGATCGGCAGCGGCGCCAGCATATGCGCGGCGTCGAACAGGCCGAGATTGAGCTTGTCGCGCACGTTCGACCACGACACTTCGCGGACAAGGTCGATGGTGAGGCCTTCGGCTTCGGCAAAGCCGTGATCGACGGCGACCAGGATCGGAGTCGCGTCGATGAGCGGAATATAGCCGATGCGCAGATTGGTCTTCATTTGAACAGCTCCGCGGCCGTAATCACGGACTGGGCGATGTCGGCGATCTTCTTGTTCTCGTTCATCGCCGTCTTGCGCATCAGGGAATAGGCCTGTTCCTCGGTAAGGCCCTTGGCCTTCATCAGGATGCCCTTGGCGCGGTCGATGATCTTGCGTTCCTCGAGCGCGCCCTTGGCCTCATCGAGTTCGCTTTGCAGACGCGAGAAGGCGTTGAAGCGCGAAATGCAGAGATCGAGGATGGTCTTGATGCGGTCCTTCTGCAGGTTGCCGACGATATAGGCCGAAACGCCGGCATCGACCGAGGCCTGGATCGAGGCGGTGTCGCTCTGGTCGACGAACATCGCGATCGGTCGTTTGACGACGCGGCTCATCTGGAACATCTGCTCGAGTTCGTCGCGGCTGGGGTTTTCCAGGTCGATCAGGATGACGTCGGGATCGAGCGCGTAGATGCGCGACAACAGGTTGCGCGTCTCCTCGATGCGCTGGACCTGGACGAACCCCGCCTCGCGCAGGCCGTCCTCGAGAATGGCAGCGCGCACCGGGCTCTCATCGACGATGACGATCTTGAGCGACGCGTCGCGCGGGCCGCCCTGCGGCTGCGAGCCGGGATCCGAACCTTTCCGCGTTTCAACCACCGACAAGCTCTCCACCGCGGCGGTTGCCCCCGCAACCGCCCCGGACACGAACCCATGTTTTCGAATTGGTGTCATGCAAAAGCCGTTCCATGGCCCCCGGAATCAGACGGCCGCGGCCTTTTGCATCACGCCGGCCAAAGTGACGTAAGTCTCGGTCCAGGCGGCCTTGACCGGCGGTGTGAAATCCGGACCGAGCCCCTGCTCCAGGGTCCACAGCAGCGCGGCGCCGACCGGTTCGTACATCGCCGCGGTAACGCCGTAAGTCACGTGACGCTTGCCAAGACCCGCGACGGCCGGCGCAATCGTGTCGATCTGATGCAGGTTGGTGACCGCCGTGGCCAGCATGGAGATAAGCTTCTTTTTCTGATCGGCGAGATCGGCGGGAAAGAGCGGTCGCACCTCCGGGGCAATCTCGAAAAGCCGGTTGTAGAACAGGTCGGCCGCGGTGCCGGCGATCGGCACCACTTTCCTGAAACTGTCCTGCACCATCGTCACTTGCTCGGGAGTCATGGGCCTCTCCAACGGTTGCCGTACGAGCCGGCGCCGTTGCCGACTGACGCCCCGCCGTTGGGGCTCGCGCGATGGACCGCGCATGGACAAGATTTCGAGCAAGGATTGTGCCAGCCCTCAGGGCCGCCTAACGGCTCGCAGCGGGAGAACCAGCGACGGGGCGACCGCGTTGATCACATTATGACAGCCGTGTGGATTTTTTGTTGCAATGCACCGGCTTTGATGCTGCAATGCAATGGACTCGAATAGTCGGAGGGATCGACTATGCAGATCGCAAAACGCCTGCAGCGCCAAGCGGATACCTGTGCGCAGCTTGCCGCCGCGACCCATGACGAGGAAAGCCGCGAGCGTTATCTGCGGCTGGAACAGCTCTACCGAGACATGCTGATCGGTGACCGCGACGGCGACACTCGTTTCGCCGGCGTCCTCAATTCCGAAGTGCCGACACAGCGGCTGAGCTAACCCCGCGCGTCAGCGCGGGATCACGGCCGTCGCCTCGATCTCCACCTTGGCGCGATCCTCGATCAGCGCCATCACTACAAATGCGGACATCGCCGGAAAATTCTTGCCGACGACGCGGCGATAGGCTTCGCCGAGTTCCTTCTGCCGCGACAGATATTCGCGCTTGTCGGTGAGATACCAGGTCAAGCGCACGAGATGCTCCGGCCCGCCGCCTGCCTCTTTCAGCACCGCGACGATGTTCCTGAGCGCCTGCTCGACCTGGGCGATGAAATCGTCGCTGACGAGTTCGCACTTCTCGTTCCAGCCGATCTGGCCGGCAATGAACACCTGCCGGCCTTCCGCCGCCACGCCATTGGCATAGCCCTTCGCCGGCGCCCAGCCCTGCGGTTGAAGAATGTCGATGCTCATGCCTGCTCTCGCAATCTGAAACGTTGGATCTTGCCGGTCTGCGTCTTCGGCAAGGCCTCGACGAAATTGACGGCACGTGGATATTTGTAGGGCGCGATGGTCGCCTTGACGTGGTCCTGCAGCTTCTTGCGACAGAGCTCGTCGGCCTCGACATTCGCCTTGAGGACGATATAGGCGGCGACGATCTCGCCGCGCTCCTCATCGCGCATGCCGATCACGGCGCATTCGGCAACGTCCGGATGCGACAGCAGCGCCGCCTCGACTTCCGGTCCCGCGATGTTGTAGCCGGCGGAGACGATCATGTCGTCGGCGCGGGCGACGAAATGGAAGTAGCCATCCTCGTCCTGCATGAAAGTGTCGCCGGTGATATTCCAGCCGTCGCGCACATAGCTGGTCTGGCGTTTGTCGGCAAGATAACGACAGCCGGTCGGCCCGCGCACCGCCAGACGACCGATCTCGCCACGCGGCACTTCTTTCATCTGCTCGTCGACAACCTTGGCGACATAACCAGTCACGGGCTTGCCGGTGGCGCCCGGACGCGCTTCGCCCATGCGGTTGGTGATGAAGATATGGAGCATCTCGGTCGAGCCGATGCCGTCGAGGATCGGCTTGCCGGTCTTCGTGGTCCACTGCTCGAACACCGGGCCCGGCAAGGTCTCGCCCGCCGACACGGCAATGCGCAGCGACGACAGGTCGGCGCCCTTGTCCATCGCCGCCATCATGGCGCGATAGGCCGTCGGCGCGGTGAAGCAGATCGTCGCCTTATAGGTCTCGATGATCTGGATCATGTTCGGCGGCGACGCATTCTCCAGCAAGGTCGCGGCGGCGCCGAAGCGCAGCGGGAAGATCGCCAGACCGCCGAGACCGAAGGTGAAGGCCAGCGGCGGCGAGCCGACGAACACATCCTCCGGCGTGACCTTGAGCACCTCACGGGCATAGCCATCCGCGATCATCAGGATGTCGCGATGGAAATGCATGGTCGCCTTCGGCTCGCCGGTCGTGCCCGAGGTGAAGCCGAGCAGCGCGACGTCGTCGCGGCCTGTCTTCACCGCATCGAACTTCACCGGCTTGTCGAGCGCGATGCGGTCGAGTTCGGCGTCGTGGTTCTGGGTGCCGTCGAAATTGACAACCTGCTTGAGGAACTTGCTGGTCTTGGCGCAGGCGATCAATTCGTCGGCGATGCGGCTATCGCACAGCGCCAGGCTGATCTCGGCCTTGTCAACGATCTTGGTCAGTTCGCCGGCGCGCAGCATCGGCATGGTGTTGACGACAACGGCGCCGGCCTTGGTCGCGGCCAGCCAGGCGGCGACCAGCGCCGGATTGTTGCCGGAACGGATCAGCACGCGGTTGCCCGGCTTGACACCGTAATTCTCGACCAGCGCATGAGCGAGCCGGTTCGACCAGTCGGTCAGTTCCTTGTAGGTGCGGCGACGGCCATTGCCGATCAGCGCGATGTTATCGCCGAGGCCGCGCTCGACCATGCGGTCGGTCAGTTCCACCGCCGCGTTGAGATACTCCGGGTATTGGAATTCCGGGCGATCGAGCAGGATCTCTGGCCACAGATCGAACGGGGGAAGATTGTCGCGCGTGAACGTATCCACATGCGCAGTGGGGCCGAGTTTGATCTGGGGCATTCTTAGCGCTCCGCTACTGAGGTGACTGCCCGGCTGATGATGATTTTCTGCACGTCCGACGCGCCTTCGTAAATGCGCAGCGCACGAATTTCGCGATACAGCGTCTCGACCGGATGGCCGGAACGAACGCCATCGCCACCGTGGATCTGCACGGCGGCGTCGATGACGCGCTGCGCGGACTCGGTGGCGTAAAGCTTGGCCATGGCGGCTTCGCGCGACACGCGCGCGGCGCCCATGTCCTTGGTCCAGGCGGCGCGATAGACCAGCAGCGCCGCCGCATCGATATCGAGCGCCATATCGGCGATGTGGCCCTGCACCATCTGCAATTCGCCGAGCGGCGCGCCGAACAGGTGACGCGAGCCGGCACGATTCACCGTTTCATCGAGGGCGCGGCGGGCAAAACCGAGCGCCGCGGCGCCAACCGTGGTGCGGAACACATCGAGCGTCGCCATGGCGATCTTGAAGCCATCGCCCGGCTTGCCGATCAGCGCCGAGGCCGGCACACGGCAATTCTTGAAGCCGATGCGGGCCAGCGGATGCGGCGCGATGACTTCGAGGCGTTCGACAATCGAGAGACCGGGATTGTTGCCCTCGACGATGAAGGCCGACAGCCCCTTGGCGCCGGGCGCTTCGCCGGTGCGGGCGAACACGACATAGAGATCGGCGATGCCGCCGTTGGAGATCCAGGTCTTCTCGCCGTCGATCACATAGCTATCGCCATCACGCTTGGCGCTGGTGGTGATGTTGGCGACATCGGAGCCGGAGGCCGCTTCCGACAGCGCGAAGGCGGCGATGGCCTCGCCGGCGCGCGTTTTCGGCAGCCACGCGGCGCGCTGCCCGGCCGAGCCGAACAGCGAGATCGGCCCGGCGCCAAGGCCCTGCATGGCGAAGGCGAAATCGGCAAGCCCGGAATGCCGCGCCAAAGTCTCGCGCGACAACGCCAGCGTGCGGACATCGAGTTTGTCGGCCTCGGTCGCCGGCGCCGTGTGCTTGAGGAAGCCGCCCTGCCCGAGCGCCTTCACCAGCTTGCGGCAGGCCGCATCGACATCGTGATGATCGACTGACTGCAGATTGGCCTGCGCCCAGGCGTCAATCTTCGCTGCATAGTCACGGTGCGCGTCGGCGAAGAACGGCCAGTGAAGGAAGGATTTATCGGGCATCATCATACACTCGGATGCAAGCAACCTCACCCGCTCGTCCCCGCGAAAGCGGGGACCCAGAAAGCCAAGAACTGGATTCCCGCTTTCGCGGGAATGAGCGGAGTATGTAGCGAAGCATTCGCCTTAATCCCCCGCGAAGACCGGTTTGCCCTTGGCGACGAAGGCGTCATAGGCGCGGCGGAAATCGCGCGTCTGCATGCAGATCGCCTGGGCCTGCGCCTCGGCCTCGATCGCCATCGGCAGCGACATTGACCACTCCTGCGCCAGCATGGTCTTGGTCATCATGTGCGCGAAGGTCGGCCCGGCGGCGAGTTGTTGCGCCAGCTTGATGGCCTCGGCCTCGAGCTGTGTCGCATCGATCAGCCTGTTGAAGAAGCCCCAGCGCTCGCCTTCGTCCGCCGCCATCACGCGGCCGGTGTAGAGCAACTCGGCGGCGCGGCCCTGGCCGATGACGCGCGGCAGCATGGCGCAGGCGCCCATATCGCAGCCGGCAAGGCCGACGCGCGTGAACAGGAAGGCCGTCTTCGCCGCCGGCGTGCCAATGCGCATGTCGGAGAACAGCGCGATCATGGCGCCGGCGCCGACGCAGACGCCATCGACCGCGGCGATAATCGGCTGCGGCGCCTCGTTCATCGCCTTGACCAGATCGCCGGTCATGCGCGTGAACGCCAGCAATTCCTTCATGTCCTTGTCGAGCAACGGGCCGATGATGTCGTGTACGTCACCGCCGGAGCAGAAATTGCCGCCGTTCGAGGCGATCACCACCGCCTTGATGTCGTCGGCGTAGGTGAGATGACGGAAGGCGTCGCGCATTTCGGCATAGGATTCGAAGGTGATCGGGTTCTTGCGCTCGGGGCGATTGAGCGACATCACCGCGACCTTGCCTTCGACGCGCCAGTTGAAATGCTGCGGTTTGTAGTCAGCCATGTTCATGATTGCGTTTCTCCCCGGCTCAATTGCGCCAGACCGCCAAGCATTTCGATGATGTGATCCGCCTCGGCGGCGTCAAAATCAGCGAGCAGTTGATCGACCCAGTCTTCGTGGACTTTGGCGACGACGGCGAACTGCGCCGCGCCTTTCGGCGTCAGACGCACGATGAACGAGCGGCGATCGCTGGCCGGCGCCTGCCGCAGCACCAGCTTCTCGGCGGTAAGCCGGTCGATGATGCCGGTGACGTTGCCATTCGACACCATCAGCATGCGCGACAGTTCCGTCATCGTCATGCCGTCTTCCTTGCGCGCCAGCGCCGCCATGACGTCGAACTGCGGCAGCGTGATCGCGAATTCCTTGCGCAGGCGCTCGCGCAGTTCCGACTCGATGAGCCGTGTGGCGCGCAACAGGCGCAGCCACAAGCGCAGGCGCTGCTTGCTGAGCGGGCGGGCCGACGCTTTCAGCCTCGCATTCGTCATACCGGGCCTCCCGTGACCGCAATGGCCTGACCGTTTACCGAACCGGACGATGGCGCGCACAGATAGAGCACGGTTTGCGCCACTTCTTCCGGCGTGATGAGCCGGCCGTGCGGATTGTCTTTCGCCAGCTCGGCACGCGACGCCTCCGCGTCGCGCCCGGTCTTCGACACGATCGTATCGACGGCGCCGGCGAGCAGCGGCGTATCGGTGAAGCCTGGGCACACCGCATTCACCGTCGTGCCCTTGGCGGCGAGTTCGACACTGAGCGCGCGCATCAGGCCGACGACACCATGCTTGGCCGCGACATAGGCCGCGACATAAGGATAACCTTTGAGCCCGGCGGTCGAGGCGACGAAGACGATGCGGCCGCCCGGCGCTCGCGTCACATTAGCAAGCGCGGCCTGCACGGTGTTGAAAGCGCCGGTGAGATTGACGCCGATCATTTGCTGCCAATGCGCGGCGTCGATCTTCGCGGCCGGCGCGCTCGCGGCCATGCCGGCATTGGCGATGACGATGTCGATCGGCCCATGCGCGGCTTGCGCCGCCTTGGCCATCGCCGCGCATTCGGTACCGCTGGTGATGTCGGCCACGATCGCGGTTGCCTTCGGCAATTCTTTCGCCATCGCCTCGAGCGGCGCCGCGCGGCGGCCAACGAGCGAGAGTGACGCACCCTCGGCCGCCAGCGCGCGGGCAATGGCGGCGCCGATGCCGGAGCCGCCGCCGGTCACCAGTGCGTGCTTGCCGGCGAGCAGCGCCATCACACCTTCCCCGTCATGACATCGGGGCGCGACTTGAGGCGATACATCTGGTCGCGGCCCGGCCAATACGGCTTCGGCCAGGTCACGCCGCGCTCGTTGGCGTCGGCCGCCGCATGCAGCGTCCAATAGGGATTGGCCAGATGCGGGCGCGCGAGACACACGAGATCGGCGCGGCCGGCCATCAGGATCGAGTTGACGTGGTCCGGCTCGTAGATGTTGCCGACCGCGAGCGTGGCCACGCCGGCTTCGTTGCGGATGCGATCGGAGAACGGCGTCTGGAACATGCGGCCATAGACGGGCTTCGCCTCGATGGACGTCTGGCCCGCCGACACATCGACCATATCGACGCCAGCCTCGTGCAGGATGCGCGCGATCTCGACGGCGTCCTGCGGCGTGATGCCCTTGTCGCCGACCCAGTCATTGGCCGAGATACGCACCGAGATCGGCTTGTCGTCGGGCCATACCTTGCGCACCGCGTGGAAAACCTCGAGCGGGAAGCGCAGCCGGTTGTCGAGGCTGCCGCCATACTCGTCGGTGCGTGTGTTGGTGACCGGCGTGATGAAAGCCGACATCAGATAGCCGTGGGCGTAATGCAATTCGAGCCAGTCGAAGCCGGCGCGCTCGCCCATTTGCGCGGCGCGGACGAAATCGTCGCGGATCCGGTCCATGTCGGCGCGGGTGACCGCGCGCGGCGTCTGGTTCTGCGGGCTCCACGGCACGGCGGAAGCCGACACGATCGGCCAGTTGCCGGATTTGAGCGGCGCGTCGCTGTCTTCCCAGCCGAGCTGCGTCGAGGCCTTCGCGCCGGCATGACCGAGCTGCAGCGCGACCTTGGCGCCGGATTCGGCGTGGATGAAATCGACGATACGCTTCCAGGCCGCCTCGTGCTCCGGCGCATACATGCCGGTACAGCCGGGCGTGATGCGGCCTTCCGCCGACACGCAGGTCATCTCGGTGAAGACGAGACCGGCGCCGCCCTTGGCGCGCTCGGCGTAATGCACCAGATGCCAGTCGGTCGGCAGACCATCGACCGCGCGATACTGCGCCATCGGCGACACCACGACGCGGTTCCTGAGTTCGACGCCGCGCACCTTGAGCGGCACGAACATCGGCCGATGCGCTTCCTTCGGCGCGGTGCCGGTCGCCTGCTGTTCGAACCACTTCTCGGCGCCGGCGAGCCACTCACCATCGCGGGCGCGCAGGTTCTCGTGGCTGATGCGCTGCGAGCGGGTCAGCAGCGAATAATTGAACTGCACCGGGTCGAGATGCAGATAGCGCTCGACGTCCTCGAACCATTCGATCGAGTTGCGCGCGGCGCTCTGCAGCCGCAGCACCTCGACGCGGCGCTCGTCCTCGTAGCGCGCGAAGGCCGCGGCCATATCCGGCTCGCTGTCGATGTAATTGGCGAGCGCGATGGCGCTTTCCATGGCGAGCTTCGAGCCCGAGCCGATCGAAAAATGCGCGGTCGCGGCGCTGTCGCCGAGCAGCACGACATTGCCGGTCGACCAGCGCTCGCACAAGACGCGGTTGAAGTTGAGCCAGGCCGAGCCGCGCAGATGCCGCGCATTCGACATCAGCGCATTGCCATTGAGATATTTGGCGAAGATCTTCTCGCAGGCGGCGACGGTCTCGTCGGTCGACATCTTGTCGAAGCCGGCCTTCTTCCAGGTCTCCTCGGTGCACTCGACGATGAAGGTCGCGGTGTCGGCATTGAACTGGTAGGCGTGCACCCAGATCCAGCCGTGCTCGGTCTCCTCGAAGATGAAGGTGAAGGCGTCATCGAACTTCTGATGCGTGCCGAGCCAGATATATTTGCAGGCGCGCACGTCGATGTTCGGCTTGAATACGTCGGCGAAGGCCTCGCGCACGCGCGAGTTCACGCCGTCGGAGCCGACGATGAGGTCGAAATCCTTGTAGGCCTCGACCGGCTGCGCTTCGGTCTCATAACGAATTTCGACGCCGAGTTCGGTAGCGCGCTCCTGCAGGATGTTGAGCAGCCGCTTGCGGCCGATGCCGGAGAAACCGTGGCCGCCCGAGCGCATCACCGCGCCGCGATAATGCACGGCAATGTCGTCCCAGTACACGAAGCTGTCGCGGATCGCTTTCGCGCTCTTGGCGTCGTTGACGTCGAGATTGTCGAGCGTGTCCGCCGACAGAACCACGCCCCAGCCGAAAGTATCGTCGGGCTTGTTGCGCTCGACCACCACGACCTCGTGAGCGGGATTGCGCAGTTTCAGCGAGATCGCAAAGTAAAGTCCGCCCGGGCCGCCGCCCAGAATGACGGTTCGCATTGCCGCACGCATCGGCCCGCTCCGTGGCTGGTTTCCAGCGCAGTCTGCGAAAGTCCAGAGATATAAGCAACCTAAATATTTTAGATATAAAGTATTCGCTGCAGGGGCGGCGGTGCGCTAGGATTGCAGCGCTTGAGCGCTCGCTTGAGGCTCTGAAAGACCGGTTCACCCTGTTGCGAAGTCCGGGTTGCCGGTTAAGCCCTTGGGTGCAATGAATTAACGCCGGGAAGATGCGTAACAGTTAAGAGTGTGCGTGATGAAGGCGATCATTATCGGTGGCGGCGTCGGCGGACTGACCACGGCTCTGATGTGCCATGCTCGCGGTATCGACTGCGAGATCTATGAGCAGTCGGACACGATCCGCGAACTCGGCGTCGGCATCAACACCCTTCCCCACGCCATCAAGGAACTCAAGGACCTCGGCCTGCTCGAACGGCTCGATGCGGTGGCGATCCGCACCTACGAGTTGTTCTACGCCAACCGCTTCGGCCAGACGGTGTGGCACGAATTGCGCGGCACCGATGCCGGCTTTGAAGTGCCGCAGTTCTCGATCCATCGCGGCCGCCTGCAGGGCGTGCTGTACCAGGCCGCCCGCGCCCGTCTCGGCGAGACCAGGATTTTCACCGGCCACCGCCTCGGCCACTTCATGCAGGACGAGTCCGGCGTCTCCGCCTACTTCTTCGACCGCCAGGGCCGCCACATCCGCACCGCGCGCGGCGACGTGCTGATCGGCGCCGACGGCATCCACTCCTTCGTGCGCGCCAGGCTGTTCCCGCAGGAGAGCCCGGCGATCTGGAACGGCACGATCCTGTGGCGTGGCGCGGTGGACTGGCCACAGTTCATGACCGGCCGCTCAATGATCATCGCCGGCGGCATGGAAGCGAAGTTCGTGCTCTATCCGATCGCCGAAGGTTCGGCGCCCGATCGCCGCCTCACCAACTGGGCGGTGATGGCCAAGGTCGCGGCCGGCGGCACGACGCCGCGCAAGGAAGACTGGTCGCGGCAAGGACGCTGGGACGATCTGCGGCCTTATGTGCAGAAATTCAACCTGCCCTTCCTCGACGTCTCGCATCTGATCGAGGCGAGCGGCGAGTTCTGGGAATATCCGTTGTGCGATCGCGAGCCGCTGCCGCGCTGGTCGCATGGCCGCGTCACGCTGCTCGGCGATGCCGCGCATCCGATGTATCCGGTCGGCTCCAACGGCGCCTCGCAGGCGATCCTCGATGCGCGCTGTCTCGCCGACAAGCTGCTCACGGCCGACAACGCCATGCATGCGCTGTGGCAGTACGATCAGGAGCGGCTGCCGATGACGACGCAGATCGTGCTGATGAACCGCAAGGGCGGCCCGGAAGGCGTCATCGACGCCATCGAAGCGCGCGCGCCGGACGGCTTCCAGAACATCGACGACGTGTTGTCCTACGAAGAGCGCAAGGCGATCGTGCGCGGCTATGCCTCGACCGCCGGCTTCGCCAAGACACAGGTCAACAAGGCGGCATGATTCCGGCGGCCCCGCCGTCGCGCGCAGGCGCAGCTCGCAGAATGCGTTTTGCCGCGACATCGAGCGGCTCACTCGCAAGATGCCTCGCCGCAGCCTCGCGCACGCGAAGCGCGCGATGCAATGCCGCGAACGCTGCCGCGAACAGCGTGACCTCCAGGACGAGAACGAGTTCCACCACCTACCCCGTATTGCGTAAGAGAATACCGTGGGACAACCTGCGGTTCACGTCGCAAGTGACCTATGGTGAACGGGTTTGCGCGACAGCCACTCAATTTTTCGGATGTTTGCACCGGCAATCATCGCCGATGGGATGCGAGGGCGATCGTCACGCCTGACAACTTCTGTTCCGATTCACCCGCCTCGCTTCGCGCGGAACAAAGAGCGCTGCGTTGGTTCAGCGAGCCCCTAAGCGAGATGGCCGGGACAAGCCCGGCCATGACAGTGAATGCTGCGGTGTATGGATTCCGGGTTCGCACCTTCGGTGCGCCCCGGAATGACGAGCGGAGCCCGTAGCCCGGGTGGAGCGAAGCGTAACCCGGGGACGAAGCCGAGGCTGGCCCCGGATTTCGCGGAGCCTGTCATCGGGCGGCGCTTTGCGCCGACCCGTGGCTCATCCGGGCTACAGACTGGCCTGCGGCGCAAGCGGCCCGAAATGACCAACTTTGTCATCGTCCGCGAAAGCGGACGATCCAGTATTCGCCGGCACTGGTAATTTACTGGATGGCCCGCTTTCGCGGGCCAAGACAGCGTTGAGCGCCAAGAGGACCGCCAGCACCGAAAGCAAAGCTCACTTCTTGCGCGACTCCTTGGCGGCGTCCGCCGCCACCTCCGCGATCACTGAGCGCAGCCAGCGATGCGCGGGATCGTGGCGATAACGCACATGCCACGCCATCTCGACCGGGAAAGTGCCGAGATCGACCGGCGCCGGCACGATCTTGAGGCGCTTGTCCTTGGCCAGTTGACGGCAGATCAGCCGCGGCAAAGTCGAACAGTAATCCGTCACCGCGATGATTTCGGGAATAGCCAGGAAGTGCGTGACCGACACCGCGACCTCGCGCTTGAGGCCCTGCCGGTCCAGCGCCTGGAACAGCCCGGCGCGCAGCCGCCCGGGCGGCACCATGTTGATATGCCTGAGCGCCTCATACTGCGCGCGCGACATGGTGCGGCCGATATCGGGATGGCCGGCGCGCACGATGCAGGCGAGCCCTTCGTCCATTAGATGCTGCACCACCAGATTGTCCGGCGGATCGACGATGCGGCCGAGCACCATCGCCGTGGTGCCGGAAATGACCCCGGTGTCGGCAAGCTCGCTGCCATAGGGCGTCAGCCGCAATTTGATGCCCGGCGCGATGCGGCGCAGCCGTGCCACCAGAGCCGGCATCAGCACGTATTCGACATAACTGTTCGACGCGATGGTGAAGAGCTGCTCGGCCTTTTTCGGGTCGAAGTCCTGCTGGCCAAGCACGACCTCATCGATCTTCGCCAATGCATCGGCGATCACCGGCGCAAGTTCCTGCGCGACCGAGGTCGGCTGAATGCCGTAGCGCTCGCGGACGAAAAGCGGATCGCGCATCGTCGTGCGCAGGCGGGCCAGCGCATTCGACAGAGCCGGCTGCGTGATGCCGAGCCGCCCCGCGGCGCGCGTCACGCTGCGCTCCTCCATCAGGGCCATGAAGACCGGCAGCAGGTTCAGATCGTAGCGCATGAGTTATAATGCCATATGAATATCTAAAATCACAACAATAAACTTCTGAAATATTTGGCGGAGGCGCATGGTCCGGCCATCGACAGCGACGTCAAAACCCCGACGTCGAACGCAACCGAGCAGGAGGCCACCATGAGCAAAGGCAAAGTTCTGATCGCCGGATCCAACGCCACCCGTATCGAAATCCAGGGCGGCGGCACTGCCGCGACCGGGCAATATCTCAACGAAACCGCGATCCCGGCGATGGCGCTGGTTGCGGCCGGCTACGAAGTCGCTGGCGACGCCGAACGGCACCCAGCCGCATATCGACGAAGCCTCGGACACGCCCGACCATTTCGGCGGCGACCGGGTCGCCTATGAGCGCGCCAAGGCGTTCTTCACGACCGACCCGCAGATGACGAATGTGCGCACGCTGCGCGCAGTCGTCGAAGAAGGCCTCGACCAATTCGCCGGCGTGTTCGTGCCGGGCGGCCAGGCGCCGGTCGTGGACCTGATGCAGGACCCCGACATGCGCACCATCCTCGCGCACTTCCATGACAAGCAAAAGCCGACCGCCCTGCTCTGCCATGGGCCGATGGCCACGGTCGCGGCGATGCCGCATGCCCGCGAATTCCGCGCCGCGCTGATTGCCGGCGACGTGAAGAAGGCCATCGAATGGGCGCGCGGCTGGCAATATGCCGGCTACAAGATGACGGTGTTCTCGAACAGCGAAGAAAAGATCGTCGAGGACCACATCCTCAAGGCCAAGCTCTACTTCAACATGGTCGATGCGCTGGAAGCGGCCGGTGGCAACCTCATCACCAGCGCGGTCGATTTCGAGCCAAACGTGATCGAGGACCGCGAATTGATCACCGGTCAGAATCCGCGCTCTGACCGCCCGCTGGCCGACCGGCTGATCGCCGCGCTCGACCGGCAGCGGGTCAAAGCTGCAGCCTAACGTCCAAAATGTCCGGCGGAAATGCAAGCCATTCCGCCGGACACCACATCAAATCTCAACCGACACGAAAACCGATTGGACAAGATCATGACACTCAAGAACATCCTGCCCGGCAAACTGGGATTCGGCGCCGCGCCCCTCGGCAACATGTTCCGCGACATTCCCGAGACGGAAGCGCTCGCCACCGTGCAAGCTGCCTGGAACGACGGCATCCGCTACTACGACAACGCGCCGTTCTACGGCGCCGGCCTTGCCGAAATCCGCATGGGCGAAGCACTCAAGGACAAGCCGCGCGATCAATATGTCATCAGCACCAAGGTCGGCCGCATCATTCTCGACGAGGTCGATGATGCCGCGCGCGACAACGGCGACAAGGGCGAGATCTTCAAGTACGGCCGGCCGAACAAGATCGTCAACGACTACTCCTACGACGCGACCTTGCGCTCGATCGAAGACTCGCTGAAGCGGCTCAAGACCGACCGCATCGAGATCGCCTGGGTGCACGATATCGCGCAGGACTTCTGGCGCGACGAATGGATCGGACAATTCGAGATCGCGCGCACCGGCGCGTTCCGCGCGCTCGACAAGTTGCGCGACGAGGGCGTGATCAAGGCCTGGGGCCTCGGCGTCAACCGGGTCGAGCCGATCGAACTGCTGCTCGATCTCGAGGCGCCGCGGCCGGACGGCTTCCTGCTGGCGGGACGCTACACGCTGCTCGATCACGACCGCGCCCTGCAGCGCGTCATGCCGAAGGTGGCCGAGCGCGGCCTCGGCATTGTCGTCGGCGGACCTTACTCGTCGGGCGCGCTGGTCGGCGGGCCGAACTTCGAATACGCGCCGATCAAGCCGGCGATGGCGGACAAGATCGCGAAGATCAAGGCGATCGCCGGCAGGCACGGCGTCAGCATGAAGGCGGCGGGCCTGCAGTTCTCGCTGGCCAATCCGGCGGTCGCCGCGGTGATCCCCGGCGCCAGCCGTCCGGACCGCATCGCCGAAGACAGCGCGGCGCTCAAGGAGAAAGTGCCGGCGGCGTTCTGGCAGGAGCTGCGCGCGGCGAAGCTGGTGAACGCGGATGCACCGCTGCCGGGGTGATGCAAGATGCTGTCATTCCGGGACGCGGCCTTCAGGCCGCGAGCCCGGAATGACAGCAAGGATTAGGCCGCCGGCGGCGGCGGCAGGAACATGACCTCGTAACGCGCCGAGAGCGCGACCACTTCGTCCGGCACCTGCTCCTTCATCGAGTGAATGGCCCAGAACAAGTCGTAGAGCTTGCGGGTCGGCGACACCCAGAAGAAGCACTTCACCGTCTGATCCTGCTTGTTGAAGATGCCGTGCGGGATGCCCATGGGCAGGCGAATGACGTCGCCCGGCTGCGCCACGAATTCCTTGCCATCGAGCACCAGATCGAGACGGCCCTCGAACAGATAGATGAACTCGTCCTGCGTCGGGTGGATGTGCGGCGGCACGAAGGTGCCCGGCGGAAATGTCGCATGCCAGGAGAACGAGCTCTCGCTCAGCGTCTTCGGCACATAAGTCTGGCCGAGGATGTTCCAGGAGATCCCTTCGATCCCCGTGCCGGCCTTGGTGATGCCGGCTGTCAGCGTCGTCATGTCTTCACTCCGATGGTTCGTGGTCGATGGCGCGGCCGGGACGGTGGCCGGCGATGCCGCAGTGCGGTGATCCAGCCAGGCCTTCAGCGTCGCGGGGAGGATGCCGTACGGCAACGCGTTGGTCCTTTCAGCGCAAATCCTTTCAGCCGAAGCTTTGCCCCAATCTAGCACGCGGTTTTTCGCCGTGACGACAAACCACGCATTGCAGTAAATGGCGTCAGCCGGCCCCTGGTCATGCTCAAAGATAGGGCTTCCCAAGGGAGATATTTTAAATCTAAAATATCTAAGGTGGAGTAGCCAGGTCAATGGTGGCCGGGCATAGTTCGGCAGCGGGCAAGCACAACCTTGCCCCCGTCAATCCGGTAAGGGGAAGAGCAATGGTCAACAAATTGCTGATGTCGGCTGCCGCGGCCGCAATCATGGTCGCGAGCGGCGCGCAGGGCGCCATGGCGCAGGAAAAGCTGAAGATCGGTGTCGTGACGACTTTGTCGGGCCCGGCCGCGGTGCTCGGCCAGCAGCTCCGCAACGGTCTGCAGCTCGCCGTCAAGGAAAACGGCGGCAAGCTCGGCGGCCGCGAGGTCGAACTGATCGTGCAGGACGACGAATTGAAGCCGGACGTCGCCGTGTCCAAGGCCAAGGCGCTGGTCGATCGCGACAAGGTCGATTTCGTCGTCGGCCCGATCTTCTCGAACATTCTCGTCGCGATCATGAAGCCGGTGACCGAAAGCGGCACCATCCTGATCTCGCCGAACGCCGGCACCTCGAACTTCGCCGGCAAGGACTGCAACCCGAACTTCTTCGTCACCTCCTACCAGAACGACCAGAACCACGAGGTGATGGGCAAGTACGCGCAGGATGCCGGCATCAAGAAGCCGTTCATCATGGCGCCGAACTACCCGGCCGGTAAGGATTCGCTCGCGGGCTTCAAGCGCTTCTACAAGGGCGAACTCGCCGACGAAGTCTACGTGCCGCTCAACCAGCTCGACTACTCGGCCGAACTGTCGAAGATCGCCGCCTCCGGCGCCGACGCGGTGTTCGTGTTCCTACCCGGCGGCATGGGCGTGAACTTCGTCAAGCAGTTCCGCCAGGCCGGCCTCGCCGACAAGGTCAAGTTCCTCTCCGCCTTCACCGTCGATGAATCGACGCTGCCGGCGCAGAAGGAAGCCGCGCTCGGCTTCTTCGGCGGCGCCAACTGGGCGCCCGATCTCGACAACGCGCAGAACAAGAAGTTCGTCGCGGCCTACGAGAAGGAATTCGGCGGCGCGATCCCGGCCTCCTATGCCTTCCAGGCTTATGACGCCGGCCTGCTGATCGACGGCGCGCTGAAAGCGACCGGCGGCAAGACCGACAACAAGGACGCGCTGCGCGCGGCCATGAAGAAGGCGCCGTTCACCTCGCTGCGCGGCAACTTCAAGTTCGGCAACAACAACTACCCGATCCAGGACTTCTACCAGGTGAAGGTGGTGCAGGTCGGCGACAAGTTCGCCACCTCGATCGACAAGAAGGTGTTCACGGATTACCAGGATCCGCACGCCAAAGATTGTTCGATGAAGTAACGCGGTTTATCCCTCCCCGCCTTCGGGGAGGGTGGCCGAGCGAAGCGAGGCCGGGTGGGGCCCTCGCAAGACCACACCCCACCCGTCTCCTCGTTCGCTTTGCTCACTCGGAGCCACCCTCCCCCTTCGGGGGAGGGATTAAGAGACGCCATGTCCTTCACCCTCTTCATCGTCCAGACCCTGAACGGCCTGCAATTCGGCGTGCTGCTGTTCCTGATCGCGGCCGGACTGACGCTCGTGTTCGGCGTCATGGACTTCATCAACCTCGCGCACGGCGTCCAGTACATGCTGGGCGCCTATCTCGCGGTGATGTTCTACGCGCTGACCGGCTCCTTCGTGCTGGCGCTGATCCTTGCGCTCGTCGCAGCGCTGGCCTTCGGCCTGCTGCTCGAATTCACCGTCTTCCGCCATCTCTATGACCGCGACCATCTCGAACAGGTGATCGCGACCTTCGGCATCATCATTTTCCTGAACCAGGCCGTGAAGGTGGTGTGGGGCGCCGCGCCCTTGAACCTGCCGATCCCGGAGGCGCTGGCCGGCACCGTCCAACTGATGCCGGGGCTCGTCTATCCGGTGTGGCGGCTTGTCATCATCGCCTCCGGCCTCATTGTCGCGCTGATGCTGTACCTGCTGGTGTCGCAAACGCGCGTCGGCATGCTGGTGCGCGCCGGGGCCACCCATGCCCGCATCGTCTCGGCGCTCGGCGTCGATATCCGCCGCCTGTTCATGATCGTGTTCGGCTTCGGCACCATGCTCGCCGCCTTCGCCGGCGTCATGATCGCGCCGATCCTGTCGGTCGAGCCCGGCATGGGCGACTCGGTGCTGATCCTCGCTTTCGTCGTCATCGTCATCGGCGGCATCGGCTCGATGCGCGGCGCCTTCATGGCGGCGCTGCTGATCGGCCTCGTCGATACGCTCGGCCGCTCCTTCATGATCGACATCCTGCGCCTTGTCATGCCGCCGTCGCCGGCGCGCACCGTGGGCCCCGCCATCGCCTCGATGCTGATCTATGTGCTGATGGCGCTGGTCTTGTATTTCCGGCCGGCCGGGCTGTTCCCCGCCAAAGGGCGGTCGTGATGAGCATGCTCGCTCCCGCCCTGCCGGCGCGTAAGTCCGCGCGCGTCGAGATCGCCGTTGTGGCGATCTTCATCGCGCTGGCGCTGGTGCCCTTCGCCGCCGCCTATGGCGCGCAGAGCTACATTCTCGGCCTGTTCGTTCGCGTCATGGTGTTCGCCATCGCGGCGCTGGCGGTGGATTTCCTCTGCGGCTTCGGTGGCCTCGTCACCTTCGGCCATGCCGCCTTCATCGGCCTCGGGGCCTATACGGTGGCGATCGCCGGCGCGCATGGCGTCACCGACATGACGATCACGCTGCCTTTGGCGATCCTGGTCAGCGCTTTGTTCGCCTATGTCACCGGCACGATCTGCCTGCGCACCAGCGGCGTCTACTTCATCATGATCACGCTGGCGTTCGGGCAGATGGCCTATTTCATCGCCGGCTCGCTGGCGCCCTATGGCGGCGATGACGGCATCACCTTGCCGCCGCGTTCGACTTTGTTCGGCCTCGCCGTGTTCAAGGACGACCGCGCGCTATACTACGTCACGCTCGGCTTCCTCGCCGGAGCCTATTTCCTGCTGCGCGCCGTGGTCTATTCGCGCTTCGGCCGCGTGTTCCGCGGCGCCCGCGAGAACCCGACGCGCATGGCGACCATCGGCTTCGACGTGTTCCGCTATCAGCGCATCGGCTATGTGATCGCCGGCGCGCTTGGCGGCCTCGCCGGCTTCCTGCTCGCCAACGCCACCGAATTCGTCAGCCCGGCCTATATGTCATGGCAGCGCTCGGGCGAACTCATCATCATGGTGATCTTCGGCGGGCTGGGCACGCTGTACGGCGCCATTGTCGGCGCCGCGTCGTTCCTGCTGCTGGAGGAAGTGCTGGCCGGCTTCACCGAGAACTGGAAGCTGATCTTTGGCCCGCTGCTGGTGCTGATCGTGCTGTTCGCGCGCGGCGGCATTGTCGGCCTCGTCACCTCGATCAAGGCGAGGCTCACCCGTGGCTGACGCCGTGCTGCTCATCGAGAATTTGCGCAAGCGCTTCGGCGGCCTCGTCGTCACCGACGGCGTGACGCTCGAAATCGGCCCGGGCGAACTGCATGCCGTGATCGGCCCGAACGGCGCTGGCAAGACCACGCTGATCCACCAGATTTCCGGCACGTTGAGCCCGGACGACGGCCGCATCCTGCTCAATGGCACCGACATCATTGGCATGCCGCCAAACGATCGCGCCAAGCTCGGCCTCGCCCGCTCCTTCCAGATCACCTCGGTGCTGCCGCGCTTCTCGGCGCTGGAGAATGTCGCGCTCGCGGTGCAGGCACGCTCGGGGTCGAGCTATCGCTTCCTGCGTCCCGCCGCCAGAGAGGCCGAGCTCAACGACCAGGCGATGGCCGCGCTCACCGAAGTGAGCCTCGATCACCGCGCCGACGTCGTCGCCGCGCATCTGTCGCATGGCGAGAAGCGCGCGCTGGAACTGGCGATCGCGCTGGCGCTGGAGCCGAAACTGCTGCTGCTCGACGAGCCGATGGCCGGCACCGGCCCGGAAGAATCCGAGCGCATCGTCACCGTGCTCAAGAAGCTCAAGGGCCGCTTCGCCATGCTGCTGGTGGAGCACGACATTGACGCGGTGTTCGCGCTGGCCGACAAGATCTCGGTGCTGGTCTATGGCCGCGTGCTGGCAAGCGGCACGCCGCATGAAGTCCGCAACGACCCGGCGGTGACCGAAGCCTATCTCGGCGAGGAGCTCGAATAATGCTTCGCGTCGAAAACCTCGCCGCCTCCTACGGCCCCGCCCAGGTGCTGTTCGACATCTCGTTCGCCGTCAATGATGGCGAGGTGGTGACGCTGATCGGCCGCAACGGCATGGGCAAGACCACCACCATCTTCACGCTGATGGGGCTGGTGCCGCCGCAGGCCGGCACGGCCAGCTTCGACGGCAAGAAGCTGCTCGGCCTGCCGCCCTATTCCATTGCCCAGACCGGCATCGGCCTGGTGCCGGAAGGCCGCCAGATCTTCCCGACACTCAGCGTCGAGGAGAACCTGATCGCCACGAATGCGTCGCGGTTCGGCGCGCCGCAATGGACGCTGGCTCGTGTCTACGAACTGTTCCCGTCGCTGGCCTCGCGCAAGAACAACATGGGCAATCAGCTGTCCGGCGGCGAGCAGCAGATGCTGGCGATCGGCCGGGCGCTGATGACCAATCCGAAGCTGCTGATCCTCGACGAAGCGACCGAGGGCCTGGCGCCCAAGATCCGCACCGAGATCTGGAACTGCCTGATGCTGCTCAAGAAGCAGGGCCAGGCCATTCTGGTCGTCGACAAGCACATCAGCGCACTGATGAAGATCGCCGACCGCCATGTGGTGATCGAGAAAGGCCGTACGGTGTGGAGCGGCACCTCGGCCGAACTCGCGGCCGATATGAGCGTGCGACAGCGCTATCTGCAAGTCTAGCGCCTTCTGCCTTCGTTCCCGCGTCAGCGGGAACCGCGAGCAATTCATCCAAAATGTGATATTGAACCGGGTCCCCAGTTTTGCGCGGGGCCAATAGAACATTACGCAAGGGAGTGCCCATGTCCGACGGCCAAGTCCACCTCACCCGCGACGGCAACGTGGCGACCATTCTGTTCGACCGGCCGCAGGCGCGGAACGCCATGACTTGGGGCATGTATGAGGGCCTCGCCGCCGCCTGCGCGGAGCTGGCCAAGGACGACAGCATCCGCGTCACCGTGCTCCGAGGCGCCGGCGGCAAGGCTTTCATCGCCGGCACCGACATCGCGCAATTTCTCCAGTTCTCGAGGCCCGAGCAGGGCAGCGAGTATGAGGAGAAGATGGAGCGCTATCTGACCGCGCTCGAATCCCTGCCGATGCCGACTCTGGCCGTGGTCGAAGGCTGGGCCATTGGCGGCGGGCTGGCCATCGCAGCCTGCTGCGATCTGCGCATCGCCACGCCGGGCACGAAATTCGGCGTGCCGATCGCGCGCACGCTCGGCAACTGTCTGTCGGTCGCCAATTACGCGCGGCTGGTCGCCGGCATCGGCGCGGCGCGCACCAAGCGCATGATGCTCATGGCCGAGAATGTTGCCGCCGAAGACGCGCTGGCCGCCGGCTTCCTGATGGATGTCGTCGAGCCGGCCGCGCTCGATGCCCGCATCGAGGCCATCTGCACGCATCTTGCCGCCAACGCACCGGTCACCATGCGCGTCACCAAGGAAGCGATCCGCCGGCTACAGCATGCCGGCCTGCCCGACGGCGATGACCTCGTGCGCGCGGCCTATGGCAGCGAGGACTTCCGCGAGGGCGTCAAGGCTTTCGTCGAGAAGCGCCCGCCGCAGTGGAAGGGCCGCTGATGTCCTGCGCGCGGGACGACACGACCGTGAGAGGCCTGAGGCGCGACGACGCGCGGAACTTCGGCGCCAGGCCGGAACGGCATCAGGTGCCGGCCGTTATCCCGGTAACGCATCAGCACTGGGGATACCGCCGTGAACATCGAACCGGAAATTTCGTTTCATAAATTCGAGGGCTCGGACGAACTCAAGGGCGACATCCGCAACCACATCGATCGGCTCGAGCAGTATTTCGGTCGCATGACCACGTGCCGTGTACGCGTCGACCAGCGCCAGCAGAACGCCGCCGGAAGCATTCCGCCGGTCGTCAGCATTGAAGTATCGATCCCCGGGCGAAAGGATGTGATCGTGTCCCACGAGCCGGGACACCTGCAACGCAAGTTTCAGACGCCGGACGTGAACAACGCGGTCAGCGAGGCTTTCCGCATCGCGCAGCAGCGGCTGGCGCAGGTCAAAGACAAGATGTCCGACCACCGCCAGGCCGTGGTCCATGAGGCATCTCATGAGCTGAAGGGCCAGGTGGCCGAGATGCACCCCGAACAGGACTACGGTTACGTGATGACCGCGGCGGGCGGCCTGTTGTACTTCCACCGCAACAGCGTTCTGAGCGGCGACTTCGACGCGCTACAGCGGGGCGCCGCTGTCAGCTACGTCGAAGGCAGCGGCGATACGGGCCCGACCGCCAGCAAAGTGCGCGTGGTCTAGGCCCCGCCAAGCGACCCGAAACAGCCCGCAAAGAGCCCGGCGCACCGGCGCCGGGCTCTTTTTCTTGCGCACCTGACAATTTTTTAGAAGCCCATGAAAATCTTCTGAAGTTTTCTGATTTTTCCTGTTTGGCGTTTTCGACTACAATATTTCGGCTATGCGTGGCGGCTTCGGCGGCGCAGAGCCCGCGGGCGGGGGATATGGTTTTTCGTTTTGACGGGTTCGAACTGGATCAGCAGCGGGCCGAGCTGCGCGGTCCCGACGGCGGAGTGCTCAAGCTCCGCCCGAAGGCGTTCGAGATGCTGCAACTTCTGATCGTCAATGCCGGACGGGTGCTGACGAAGCAGGAGTTGATGGAGACGATCTGGCCGAAGGTTTTCGTCGGCGAAGACAGTCTGTTCCAGTGCATCCGGGAAATCCGTACCGTGCTCGGCGACGAGCGCCGGCAAATGGTCAAGCTCGCCACCGGCGGCGGCTACCTGTTCACCCCGACCGTCATCATTGAGACCGAGCAGTCCGCCCCACCCGCTGCGAAAGCCCCACCGGACTCCCCCGGCGCCACGGCGCCGGAAGCGCCACGCGCCCTCCTCGGCTTGCGCCGGCCGGTCGTGCTGGCGGCCGCCTTCGGCGTCCTCGCCCTCGTCGCCGTCGGCGCCGCGGCGCTGGCCTTCAGGCCCGCTGCGATGTTCGAACCGCCACGACCGCTCATTGCCTTGAACCCGATCGTCGACGCCGACGGCGACGAGCGCGGCACGGTGATGGCGAAGGAAGTGACGGCGCGCCTGACCGACGGCTTCGCCAAGATCGCCAATATCAGCGTCATCGCGCCGCGAACGGACGCGGCCGGCCCCACCCAGGCGTCCAGCGCAACGGTATCGCCGGACTATGAAGTGACAGGCGAGCTGCAGCGCGGCGAGCAATCCTGGACCTTGCGCGCGCGCATGATCAAGGCGAACACCGGCGAAGTTCAATCGGTCGCCGCCGTGACCGTCAGCACCGATGGGCTCGATGCGGACTTGCAGCAATCGCGTCTTGCCGCCGGCGTCGGCCACCCGCTGGCGCGCCGGTTGAACGAGATGCTGGAGGCGGCCTCCGCCAGGAAGAGCGGAACAGCGGGCGGCACCACCAAAGTCGTCATCGAGCAGGCGGTTGCCTCCATCTACCAGACGACGCGCGAGCGCTTCGGCATGGCGCAAACGCTGCTGCAGAATGCGCTCAATGACGATCCCAACAACGTCGATGTCGCCGTGGCGCTCGCTGCGCTGCAGATGCGTGGCATCCAGATGGTCTGGTACTCACCGGACGAAGCGGTCGCGGCCGAGGAACAGGCAAGCGCGACGCTGCAGCGCGCCCTGCAGGCGAAGCCCAATTCGATCGCCGTGCTGGAAACCTATTGCCGCTTTCTCAGCGCGACCAACCATTTTACGGAAAGCCTCGTCACCTGCGCACGGACGCTGAGCTTCGATCCGTGGAACGGCCTCGCCCATTTTCTGGTCGGGCTCGGCCAATTGCATCTTGGCCGTTTCGAAGATGCGCTCGGGACCTTCAAACTCGCCGATCGTTATGACACGCCACCGGTCTCGCGCTGGACCTGGCTGGTCGGCGCCGGCTGGGCGCAACTCGTCCTCGGCGACGCCGAGCGCGCCCTGCCCTGGCTGCAGCGCTCGATCGCGATCACGCCGGCCACCGGACGCACGCACATGTTGCTGGCCGCCGCCTACCAGCAGCTCGGTCGCACCGAGGAAGCCCGCGCGGCCATGCAGCAAGGTCTCAAGCTGCGGCCGGGTACGACAGCGCTGACCGTTGCGCCACCCATGAAGAACGCCAGCCCGGCATTCAAGGCGTCTTCCGACCGGCAGATCCAGTTCATGATCGCGGCCGGCCTGCCGGAGAAGTAGCGTCTTCACGCTTCGCGGCGCCGCCTTGCGGCGAGACGCCCGCGCCGGGCGCCAGCACGCCTTGCCGCAGCAGCTCCGAGACGCGCGCCGGCGGCAAAGGCGGACTGTAATAATAGCCCTGCACGAACTGGCAGCCTGCCTCCTTGACCAAATTGAGCTGAAATTCGCTCTCGACGCCTTCGGCAACCACAGCGATGCCGAGCTCGCGGCCCAGACTGATG
>Ga0182745_1000582_pt1 | contig 39573 bp, 32 predicted proteins | sample eDN3rd30CKraftBY_FD_128523 | JGI IMG/M metagenome (GOLD analysis project Ga0182745, IMG submission 128523) | Enriched backyard soil microbial communities from Emeryville, California, USA - eDNA 3rd pass 30_C Kraft BY (version 2) (version 2) | ecosystem: Environmental > Terrestrial > Soil >...
CGGCAAGACCACCGAAATGGTGGAAAAGTTTTCCGTGGTCAAATCGCTGCAGGCCATCGAGGACGCCCACGTGGTGGTGCTGTTGCTCGATGCGCGCGCCGGCATCGTGGAGCAGGATTTGCATCTGCTTGGCTACGTGCTGGAAACGGGCCGGGCGCTGGTGATCGCGCTGAACAAGTGGGACGGCATGGACGAATACGCGCGCGACCTGGTCAAGCAGGACATACGCCGCCGCTTCACGTTCGTGGACTTTGCCCGCATCCATTTCATTTCCGCGCTGCACGGCACCGGCGTGGGCAACCTGTACGATTCGGCGCAGGTGGCCTATGCGTCCGCCTTCAAGAAGATCAGCACCGCGCGGCTCACGCAGACGCTGGAGCGCGTCGTGGCCGGCCACCAGCCGCCGCTCTACAACGGCCGCCGCATCAAGCTGCGCTATGCGCACGTCGGCGGCCACAACCCACCGATATTCGTAATCCACGGCAAGCAGACCGACAAGCTGCCGGACCACTATGTGCGGTATCTGGAAAAGAACTTCCGCAAGTTGCTGCGCCTGGAGGGCACGCCGGTGCGCATCGAACTGCGCAGCGACGACAACCCCTACACCAGCGAAGAGCAGACGCTGGATTACCGCCAGGTGGCGCGCCGCCGCCGCATTCTCAAGAATCGCGAAAGCTTGCGGGAACGCAAGAAATGAAGCCGCTGTTGATCCTCAAGGCCGGCAATGCCATCGCGGGCCTGCCCGCGGGCTGGGGCGACTTCGAGGATTGGATCGTGGCGGCGGTGGCATTGCCCGAGGTGCAATGGCGTTGCTGCGACGTCAGCGCGGGCGAGGAACTGCCGCTGCACGAGACGGTGGCGGGCGTGATCGTTACCGGCTCCGCGGCCATGGTCACCGACCGGCTGCCCTGGAGCGAACGCGCCGCGGCTTGGCTGGCGCAGGCCGTGGCGCACGAATTGCCGACGCTCGGCATCTGCTACGGCCATCAACTATTGGCCCATGCCCTGGGCGGCGAAGTGGGTTACCACCCCGCTGGACGCGAGATGGGCACCAAGCAGATTCACGCCCTTGCCGCGGCGGCGACGGACCCGCTGTTTGGCGCATTGCCGGCAACCTACCCGGCGCACGTGACCCACAGCCAGACGGTGCTGCAGCCGCCGCCCGGCGCCGCGATACTCGCGGCAAACTCATTCGAGTTGCATCACGCGCTGCGTTTCGGTCCGCGTGCCTGGGGCGTGCAATACCATCCGGAATTCACCGCGCCGATCATGGACAAGTACCTGGAGCTGCGCAGCCGCAATCTTGCCGAGGAAGGCCAGGACGTGGCGCGGCTGCGCCGTGAAGTGCAGCCCACGCCGCAGGCGCAGACGTTGTTGCAACGCTTTGCCGGCCAGACGCACGCGCAGTAGTCTTTGCGATGGCTTCTCAGAGCGTGTTGTAGTGTTCCAGCAGTAGCTGCTGGGCATTGCGCGGCTTGTTCTGGCCGGGGGCGCTGCGGCGATAGGTACCGTCGCTTTGCAGCACCCAGCTCTGGGTGTTGTCGGCCAGGTAGTTGAGCAAGCCCTCCTTGAGCACCTTTTTCTTCTTGCGCTTGTCCTCGATCGGAAAGCACACCTCGATACGGCGGAAAAAGTTGCGATCCATCCAGTCGGCGCTGGAGCAGAACAGCTGATAGTCACCCTCGTTGTGGAAGTAATACAGGCGCGTGTGTTCCAGAAAGCGCCCCACCACGGAGCGCACCGTGATGTTGTCCGACACGCCCTTGATGCCGGGCCGCAGGCAACAGATGCCGCGCACGATGAGATCGATGCGCACGCCGGCGTGCGAGGCCTTGTACAGCGCCTCGATGATGCTCGGTTCCACCAGTGAATTCATCTTGGCGATGATGCGCGCCGGCTTGCCCTTGCGGGCGCTCTCGGCTTCGCGCGCGATCAGTTCCAGCATGGCCTTGTGCAGCGCAAAGGGCGCTTCCAGCAATTTCTTCAGTTTGCCCGGCTTGCCCATGGCGGTGAGCTGCTGGAACACCTTCTGCACGTCTTCGGTCATGGCGGTGTCGGTGGTGAACAGGCCATAGTCGGTATACTGGCGCGCGGTGCCGGCGTGATAGTTGCCGGTGCCAAGATGCACGTAGCGCTTCAGGTGCTTGCCCTCGCGGCGCACGATCAACAGCATCTTGGCGTGCGTCTTGTGGCCCACCACGCCGTAGGACACGTGGGCGCCGGCAAGCTGCAGCTCGTTGGCGAGTTCGATGTTTTCTTCCTCGTCGAAGCGCGCGCGCAGCTCGATCACCACCGTCACTTCCTTGCCCGCCCGCGCCGCCTCGATCAATGCGTTGACCACGCTGGAATCGTCGCCGGTGCGATACAGGGTCTGCTTGATCACCAGCACCTCGGGGTCCGCCGCCGCCTGCCGGATCAGTTCCACGATGATGTCGAAGGATTGGAAGGGATGATGCAGCAGCACTTCATCCTTGCGAATCACCTCGAACAGGTCGGTGGCCTTGCCGAGGCGGTTCGGCACCGCGGGGGTGAACGGCGGGTAACACAACGAGGGCTCTTCCACCGCCTCGCGGATGGCCAGCAGCCGGTGCAGGTTCACCGGGCCGTTCACCTGGTAGACGTCGGTTTCCTGCAGGCTGAATTTACGCAGCAGAAAATCGATGATGTCCTGCGGGCAATCCTGCTGCACTTCCAGACGCACGGCATTGGCGAAGCGGCGCGCCGGCAGCTTGCCCTCCAACGCGTGCAGCAGATCGCCGACTTCTTCGTCCTGCATCAGGATGTCGGCGTTGCGAGTCGCGCGAAACTGATAGCAGCCGGTAACCTTCATGCCGGGGAACAGATCGCTGGCATGGCGATAGATCACGGACGACAGCAGTACGAAATCGTATTTCTGCGAAGCGCAGGAGGGCGGTAGGCGAATCAGGCGCGGCAGCGCGCGCGGCGCCTGCACGATGGCAATGGCGGAATTGCGGCCGAACGCATCCTTGCCTTCCAGCGATACGATGAAGTTGAGGCTTTTGTTGAGCACCTGCGGAAAGGGGTGTGCCGGGTCCAGCCCTACCGGACTCAGCACCGGCAACAGTTCACGGTTGAAGTAGCCCTTGATCCAGGCGCGCTGCTTCTGGTTCCAATCGGCACTGAGCAGGATGCGGATGTGCGCCTTGCCCAGGGCGGGCAGCAGCTGTTGATTGAGCACGGCATACTGATCGTCCACCAGCTGATGGGTGATGTCGCTGATGCGCTTCAGTTGTTCAGAGGGGGTCAGGCCGTCGGGGCCACGCTGTCCGCTGCCGAATTCCACCTGTTGCTTCAGGCCCGCCACGCGGATCTCGAAGAATTCATCCAGGTTGGAGCTGGCGATGCAGAGAAAGAACAAGCGTTCCAGGATCGGCGTGGCGGGATCCTTGGCTTGTGCCAGCACCCGGCGATTGAACTCCAGCAGGCTCAGTTCCCGGTTGAGAAAGTACTCTGGATTGCGCAGGTTCACTTCCGGCTCCGGCCCGCTGCTCATGTCACCCCGCTTGAAGATTAGGATTGTCGATGATCAATAGATGGCCCGTGTGCCGCCGTGGCTTGACGATGTTCACGGATTTGAGTTTGCCCTTGTAGAGACGGCGGCAGCGGCGCGCCAGGCGCAGGAACGGCGGACGGCCCGGGTCGGCGATGACGATGCGCGGCACGCCGCTGTTGATGGCGTTGTCGATCAGCGTGTGCAGCGGGTCGACCAGTTCGTCCCAGAAGCAGATGTCGGCGCCAAGGATCAGATCCTGCTTGCCCAGCAGCGTTGGCTTGAGCGTTTCGTAGCGCGCCACCTTGGTTTTGATCGTCACGTCGTTGCGCTTGGCGTGCAGTTCCAGAAACGGAAACACGTTGGGGTCGGCGTCGATGCCCAGCGGCTTGGCGCGGAAATTCCTGGCGCAGTACATGCTCAGCAATCCCCAGCCGCAGCCGATTTCCATGACGCGCGTCTTAGGCGCCGGCGGATTGGCGTCCAGGTAGTCCATGATGAAATAGCTGGAAAACCACACCTTGTCGCCATGGATTTCCGGGGAATTGGCCTTGGCCAGCATGCGCTGGATAAGGGGGTGCTTGGGGGGGTAGATGGCGAGACCACGGACGTTCTGGATATCGGTTGCTTTGGTTTTGCTCACGGTGCGCTCTGCTTGCTGGAAGGATAGGGGGATTTGATTAAAGGATGATTAAGACGGATTGCCTGGCGGGATTCAATTGGCTTTCTGTTTTCAATCAGCTGCCTGCTTTCAATCGATTTTCTGCTTTCAATCTGCTTCCTGCGCGATCACCCGGCTGCGAAGGCGGCCCGTGGCGAGTTGCGTGGTGATTGTAGCACCGGGCTGTGTCTGTTCCGCCGCGCGCAACACGTGGCCGGCGGCATCGCGGGTGATGCTGTAGCCGCGGCCGAGTGTGGCAAGCGGGCTGACGGTATGCAGGGCTTGGCTCTGTACCAGCAGTTGCTGTTCGCGGTAGCGCAGCTGGTGCCGCAGGCAGCGCAGCAGCCGCTGCTGCAGCGCAACGAGGTGCTGGTGCTGCTGGGCGAAGCGGATGGCGGGCGACTGCTGCCGCAGGCGCAACCGTGCCAGTTGCAGCCGCCTGAGCAGATTGCGCTGGTGCAGCAATTGGGCGCGGCCAAGGCGCGTTTCCAACTCGTCCAGACGCTGTGCCTGCTGTTGCAGGCGGCGGCCCGGATGGCGCAAGAGCCGACTGCAGGCGAGCACTTGCTGATAAGCCGCCTGCACTTTGTGCGAGAACAGTCGCGCCAGTTGCTGCCGGCGGCTCTGCAGAATCTGCAGATAATCGTCGCGATGCGGGCTGAGCAGCTCGGCGGCAGCCGATGGCGTGGGCGCACGCACGTCCGCCACGAAATCGGCGATGGTGAAATCCACTTCATGTCCCACGGCGCTCACCACCGGCAGCAGGGAGGCATGGATGGCGCGCGCCAGCGCTTCGTCGTTGAAGCTCCAGAGATCTTCCAGCGAGCCGCCGCCGCGGGTCAGTAGGATCACGTCCACGTCTTCCAATACGCCTTCGCGGCGATTGACGCGTTCCAGCGCAGTGAGCAGCTCGCCGGCCGAACTTTGCCCCTGCACCTGCGCCGGCACCACGGTGACCCGGATGGTGGGAAAGCGCCGCTTGAGCACGCTGAGCACGTCGCGTATCGCCGCGCCGGTGGGCGAGGTGATCACCGCGATATGGCGGGGCAGGGTGGGTAAGGGGCGTTTGCGTTCAGCGGCAAACAATCCCTCGGCCTGCAGCTTGCGTTGCAGTTGCTCGAAGGCCTTGCGCAATGCGCCGGCGCCGGTTTCCTCCAGCGCGTCCACGATCAGCTGGTAGTCGCCACGGCCTTCATAGAGGCTCAGCCTGGCCTTGAGCACCACCTGCATGCCGTCGCGCGGCCGCAGCCGCACGAACATGTTGCGGTTGCGGAACATGGCGCAGCGCACCTGCGCGCCCTGGTCCTTGAGCGTGAAATACCAATGTCCGGACGAGGGCAATGCCACGTTGGACAGTTCGCCCTCGACCAGCACGGCGGGAAAGTGGTCTTCCAACAGCTGGCGCGCCAGGCGATTGAGCTGGGAGACGGAGAGTACGCGGGCATCCGCGGCGCTTGGGTGGGAACTTTGCATGCCGCGATGATACTGAGGCGCCGCACGCCGACCAAGGGCGGGGAAGGGCATCTGAAGGAAAATGCTGCACTGGTTCCCGCGGCGGCCCATGCTGGGTTATAATGCGGCGATTTCCCGAAACAGGGTTCTGCAGGTTTCAGGTAATCATTATGCTCCGTGTTGTAGAAGAAGCTCTCACGTTCGACGACGTCCTCCTCCTGCCCGCCCATTCGCTGGTACTGCCCAACAAGGCCGATCTGCGAACCCGTCTGACCCGCTCGATTTTCCTGAACATGCCGCTGGTATCCTCGGCCATGGACACCGTCACCGAAGGCCGTCTGGCCATCGCGATGGCACAGGAAGGCGGCCTGGGCATCATCCATAAAAGCATGTCCATCGAAGACCAGGCGCGCGAAGTGCGGATGGTCAAGAAATACGAAAGCGGCGTGGTCACCGACCCGATCTGCATCACGCCGAGCACCACGGTGCGCACCTTGCTGGAACTGACCTACGAACACCACATCTCCGGCCTGCCGGTGGTGGCGGATCTGGCCACGCGCGAACTGGTGGGCATCGTTACCTCGCGCGACGTGCGCTTCGAAACCAATATGAACGCCACCGTGGACCGCATCATGACGCCCAAGGAGCGTCTGGTGACCGTCAAGGAAGGCGCCAGTCTGGACCAGGTGAAGGAACTGATGCACAAGCATCGCATCGAGAAGGTGCTGGTGGTGAACGACGCCTTCACGCTCAAGGGGCTGGTCACGCTCAAGGACATCCGCAAGGCGGAGGACCATCCCTATTCCTGCAAGGACGCCATGGGGCAGCTGCGCGTTGGCGCCGCCGTGGGCACCGGTCCCGATACCGAGGAGCGCGTGCAGGCGCTGGTGAATGCCGGCGTGGACGTGGTGGTGGTGGATACCTCCCACGGCCATTCCCAGGAAGTGATCAACCGCATTGCCCAGATCAAGAAAGCCTTTCCCGCCCTGTCGCTGATCGGCGGCAATGTGGCCACCGCCGCGGGTGCCGAAGCCCTGGTGGAAGCCGGCGTGGACTGCGTCAAGGTGGGCATCGGCCCCGGTTCCATCTGCACCACCCGCATCGTCACCGGCGTGGGCGTGCCGCAGATCAGCGCCGTTGCCAATGTGGCGGAAGCGCTCAAGGGCAGCGACATCACCCTGATTTCCGACGGTGGCGTGCGTTTTTCCGGCGACATCGCCAAGGCCATCGCTGCCGGCGCCAATGCCGTGATGATCGGCTCGCTTCTGGCCGGCACCGAAGAAGCCCCCGGTGATGTGGAACTGTACCAGGGCCGCAGCTACAAGGCCTACCGTGGCATGGGTTCGCTTGGCGCCATGAACAAGGCGCACGGTTCCAGCGATCGTTATTTCCAGACGCTCGACAGCGGCGCCGCCAAACTGGTGCCCGAAGGCATCGAAGGCCGCGTGCCCTACAAAGGACCGATGTCCGCCATCATCTTCCAACTGACCGGCGGCCTGCGTTCCAGCATGGGCCTCACCGGCTGCGCCACCATCGATGAAATGCGGGTGAAACCCCAGTTCGTGAAGATCACCGCGGCCGGTGTGAGCGAAAGCCACGTGCATGACGTCAGCATCACCAAGGAAGCGCCCAACTACCGGGTCAGTTGAACGGCGCAAGCGTTGCGAGCGGCCGGCGTGATGGTGAGGCCTGGCGGGGCTGATGCGTGGCACAGCGTCGCCGCGCCTGGCTTGCGCATTGCGCGCGGCTTGGCGAAAGGCCGGCTGCCACTGATCGTATTGCAGTCACACGAGTACCAGACACCATCACCGCGTGCCCGCGCGGCGAGAATTCCAATCCTCTACAAGCAGCCGCGATGAACATCCACGAACAAGCCATCCTTATCCTCGATTTCGGTTCCCAGTACGCCCAGCTCATCGCCCGCCGCGTGCGCGAGGCCGGCGTATATTGCGAGCTGCACCACTATTCCATGGGAGAGGCGGAATTCAAGGCGCTCAATCCGCGCGGCGTGATCCTGTCCGGTGGTCCGGAATCGGCCAACCAGGATACGTCCCCGCGCGTGCCGGACTACATCCTGCACAGCGGCCTGCCCATCCTCGGCATCTGCTACGGCATGCAGACCATGGCGCAGCAGCTGGGCGGCAGGGTGGAAGGCTCGTTACATTCCGAATTCGGCCATGCGCGGGTCGAGATACTACCCGACGGCGACATGCTGCTGCAAAATCTCGAACACCAGCTGACGCAGGATGCCCGCCGCTATCAGGATGTGTGGATGAGCCACGGCGACAAGGTTACGCAACTGCCGCCCGACTTCGTGCTCACCGCTGCCACCGGCAGCGCGCCGATCGCCGCCATACGGCATCGCGACAAGCCTCTGTTCGGCCTGCAGTTCCACCCCGAAGTCACGCACACCAAAGCCGGCCAGCAATTGTTGCAGCGCTTCGTGCACGACATCTGCGGCTGCGGCGCGCTGTGGACCGCTGCCAACATCATCGACAGCGCCATTGCCGGCGTTCGCGAGCAGGTGGGCAGCGATCAGGTATTGCTTGGTCTTTCGGGCGGCGTCGATTCCTCGGTGGTGGCCGCCTTGCTGCACCGCGCCATCGGCGATCAGCTGACCTGTGTGTTCGTCGACCATGGCCTGTTGCGCCTGCACGAAGGCGACCAGGTGATGGAAACCTTCGCCAGGAACATGGGCATCAAGGTCATCCGCGTCGACGCCGAAGCCACCTTTCTGCAACGCCTCGAAGGCGTGGCGGACCCGGAAACCAAGCGCAAGATCATCGGCCGCACCTTCATCGAAATCTTCGATGAAGAAGCCGCCAAGCTCGGCGACGTGAAATGGCTGGCGCAGGGCACCATCTACCCCGACGTCATCGAATCCGCCAAAGCCAAGCACGGCACCGCGCACGTCATCAAATCGCACCACAACGTCGGCGGCCTGCCCGAAGAAATGAAGATGGGGCTGGTGGAACCACTGCGTGAACTGTTCAAGGACGAAGTGCGCCGCATCGGCGTCGAACTCGGCCTGCCGCGCGAAATGGTCTACCGCCATCCTTTCCCCGGCCCCGGCCTCGGCGTGCGCGTGCTGGGCGCGGTGACCAAGGAATATTGCGACATCCTGCGCCAGGCCGACCACATCTTCATCGAGGAACTGCGCAGGGCCGGGTGGTACGACAAAGTCAGCCAGGCCTTCGTGGTGTTCCTGCCAGTGAAATCGGTGGGGGTGGTGGGGGATGCACGGCGTTACTCGTGGGTGCTTACGCTGCGTGCCGTGGAAACGATTGATTTCATGACGGCGCGGTGGGCGCATTTGCCGTATGAGTTGTTGGAGATGGTTTCTAATAGAATAATTAATGAAATCAAGGATGTGTCGAGGGTTTCTTATGATGTTTCTAGTAAGCCGCCGGCGACGATTGAGTGGGAATGATTCCACGTCTGGCAATGTCCGGCACCTAATAGCACCAAAACACACATAAGCCCGCGTAATTGCGGGCTTTTTTCATTTCCCTGCGCGACGTAACGCGCGTGCGGTAACGAGCTGAAGGCGCTCGACAAAGTCAGCGTCGACATCCGGCGCGACGAGTTCGTGGTCATCGTCGGACCTTTGATATATTGACAAATGTAGAGATACATCTATATTCCCGAAGAACTGATAAGCGGAGGCCCACATGAACCTGTCCAACCTCGAACTCGATGTGATGCGTCTGATCTGGCGTGACAAGGAAGTCATCGCCCCTGACCTGCACCGCGAACTCGAAAAGGATCGCGACCTTAGCTATTCCACCGTGAAGACGATAGTCGATCGCCTCGAGGAGAAGGGCGCCATCGGCCGCATCCGCACTTACGGCCGCACGATCCTGTACGGGCCGCTGATCCAGGAGAAGGAGCTGGCGAAGCCGATGGTAAAGGATCTGCTGCGGCGCCTGTTCGCTGGCGAAGCCCTGCCGATGATCAGCCATCTAGTGAAAGACGAGGCCCTGTCGCTCGACGATCTTGCCTACCTCGAAAAAATCATCGCGCAGAAGCGCAAAGACCTGGAGCAATAGTCATGTTGAGCTGGTTATTGGTGAACGTGGGTCTGAGCCTGTTGGCGCTTGCCTTTATTTTTCTGAACGGTGGCGCGCCGCACAGGCTGCGTTTCTTTGCAGGTTTCGCTGCCCTTGCGGCCTGGCTCGTGCCGTGGACCTTGCTGCCGGAGCTGCCGTTGGCCATCGACTTCAGCTGGGAGCTGGGCCGCATCGAACGCGCTGTCGATGCCGGCAGTGCGCGCCTTACCGGCGTCTACCCGATCATCGTACAGACGAGCGGCGTGCCGCTGGCGCGGGACTTCCTTGTTCTCAATACAGTTGAACTGATGTTCATCGCATTGACGGCAATTGGCGCAGTCTTGTTCGTGTGGAACCTGGCCTCACATCATTACCGCTTGTCGCGTCTCGCACGCCAAGGCAGCGATGGCAGCTGGTTGTGGCACCGCGCAGGTCTCGTTGCGGAATGTCCTGTAGTCGTGCAGCGTGAAATCCCAGGTGCCTTTTCGAGTGGTCTCGTGCATCCATGTATCTGGGTGCATGACGACCTCGTCGCGTCGCCGCAATTATCGACGCTGTTGCACCATGAGCTCACGCACATCCGTCAGCACGACAACTGGTACTTGCTGGCCATCACGCTGGTTGAAAAACTGTTCTGGTGGAATCCGCTCGTGTGGTACCTCGGTCGCGAAACGCGCGAACTGCAGGAACTGAGTTGCGACGAGCAATGCCAGCGCAGCATCGGCGATTACGCCGCGCAACTCGCGCAGTTGATGCTCGACAGCGCGCGAATGGGTAAACCCCGGATGCTTGCGCTCAGCGTCAACATCCTCAATGACCCCAACCCGAACGTAAAACGCATCAAATTACTGCAGAGAAGCTATGCCATGAAAACCCGCCATATCGTTAGTGCAGCTCTCACCGCCCTTGTCGCATTATCCGGGATCGGCCTCGTCACCGCGCAACCGGAAGCCGCGCAGAGCGTCACTGACGAACGCGTGTTGGTTCGCTTGGTGCGGGGCCAAGACCAATTCATGAACATGGATGCGGTCGATGGTACATGGATGCTCAGCTTGAACTTCACCGACGCACCGCTGCCTATGGTGCTTAAGCCAATCGCCGTACAGGTGTTCCTTAGTTACGAAAAGAACGCAGGCACTGAAGTGATCGAATCAACGTCAGGACACGAAGTCTACCTAAAGAGGGGGTGGAGGGAAGGCGACCCCATCCAATACAGATATCCTCTTCCCCGGTTGAGTGACAGCCTCGTACTTGAGCACCCCGAGGCAGCCAACAAGCTTGTCTCAGTCAGTGGAGACAACCTTACCCTTGATGAAGCAATCGCACTCATCGCCCAGGAATCAGGCTGCAACATCTTCGAGGAAGGCAACCACTTCGTTGTGGATTATTGCAACTGATGCACTGCGCTGAGCGGGCGTTCGGCAAGGCGCCAGTGTTTTGCTGGCGCTTCAGTTGGTGGGGAGCTCAGCATCAAGGAACAAGATAGTACCCCCCCATAAGGACAGGTGAACGTGCATTAATTCAATAGCAAAGGAGTTGGTGAACATGAAAACCCTCATCTGCAAAACCGCTCGCAACCTGCTGGTTAAATCCGCCGTGGCTTCGCTGGCTGCCACGCTTTCCCTGGATGCCATCGCGCAGCCGACGCCCGCTGACGTCGAAGAACTCGTGGAGTACGCCCAGTGCATCCGCGCGAATGGCTACGCGGAGTTTCCTGATCCGGGCCCGGATGGCCGCATGATGGTGCGCATCACAGACCCGGTCGCCGGAGAGCGGTTCCGGGCCGCACAGGGCGCCTGCACGGACAAGCTGCCCAGCCAAATGGCCGCCATGAACGCGCCGATGACGCCAGAGCGCCTCGAAGGCCTGGTGAAATTCGCGGAATGCGTGCGCGCGGCCGGTTTGTCCGACTTTCCCGATCCGACACCGCAGGGCGCATTTGAACTCAGCAATCCCTCGTTCGATCTGAGAGCGCCGCAAACACAGCAGACGATGAGTACCTGCCGTGAAGCCAACGCGGTTACAGGCCTGATGATCCGCAGAGTGCCGCAGTAAAGCCCATGATGACTGGCAAAAGTGCGCAGTGGCTTGGCGGCGGAGTGCTGCTGGCACTGATGTCGATCGCGGCATGGACGCTGCGTTCCGGAACTCCTGCTGCGCGCGATGCAGAAACGCCTGCCGGCACGGCGACCATTGCCAGGACCACGCTGCTCGATGCCCGCACGCAAACCGGTACGCTGGGCTTCGGTGCTCCCGTCGACGTTCCCTTTATCAGCAAGGAGCGCTCCGGCATCGTCACGTGGATGGCACCGGAAGGCACGATGGTCGCGCGCGGCGAACCGCTGTTTGCGATCGACGGCCAGCCGGTGATCCTGTTCTACGGTGAGCTGCCATTTTTCCGTACGCTGCGTTTCGGCGGCGAGAGCTTTGCCGAGTTCGAGTGGCTGGAACTGAACAACGCCGAAGACGACCAACGCAAGGCGGAGCTGAACCTGGCGCTGCAGCAGGCGCGGCTGGCGGAGGCGGAGATGAAGCTCAAGGTTGCGCGCGACAAGTTGAGCCGTACCGAACAACTGCGTGAACGCGGCTTCACGACGCCCGCGGATACGGACCAGGTACGTGCTGAACTCGCCACCGCGGAAACCGCCGTGGCTACCGCGCAACTGGCGGTACACGAAGCCGCGCGTACCTTGCGCGATGCGCAGGACGCGCGCAGTGCCTTGCTGTCCAGCGCCAACGCCGACGCGGATGTCGCACTGTTGCGGAAGAATCTCGCGGCACTGGGTTACGAGGGCGCCGCAGAGGACGCGGTACGCCGGTGGCAGGCGGCTACCGGGCACTCGGCCAGCGGCCTGATCAAGCCGGGGCAGATCGCCGTGGCGCCTGGTCCCGTGCGGGTGGCAGACCCACCTTGCGGAAGTCGGCGATGTCGTTTTCAGTGGTGAAGGGCAGGGGGGCGTGATGCCCGGCAACGTCGCCGATCCCATCGTGCGCTACACGAGCACGGACAGGATGGTATCGGTGTCACTTGGCATCGCGGACCACGCCTACGCAAAACCCGGCGACCCGGTGGTCGTCACCTTGCCGACGAACGTGGAGGTGCAGGGTGTCATCGCGGAAGTCAGCACGGTGTTCGACGCGCAGGGCCTCGCCACCACCGAGATCGCGATTCCGGATCAGGCCACGCTGGGCACGCTGGAAGCGGCGTCGGTCGACGTCGAATTCGTCGTCGGCAAACGCACCGATGTGCTCGCCGTTCCCATCGCCGCGCTGCTGGCGCTGCCCGAAGGTGGCTTCGGTGTCGAGCTGGTCGACGGCGCTTCCCGGCGGATTGTGCCGGTGAGCACCGGGCTGTTCGCGCGTGGCAGCGTGGAAATCAGCGGACCGGACATCGCCGAAGGCCTGGCGGTCGGGGTGCCATAGAGAGTGCCATAGAGAGCGCCATAGGGAGTGCCATAACTTGAGTGCCGTAGTGAGCGGGTCTGAGCACGTCATTTCCCTGCGTGACGTAACGCGCACGTACGGCAGCGAGCTGAAGGCGCTCGACAAGGTGAGCATCGACATCCGGTGCGACGAGTTCGTTGCCATCGTCGGCCCTTCGGGCTCTGGCAAGACCACGCTGCTCAACATCGTCGGCACGCTCGATCGTGCGAACGCGGGGCAGGTCGTCATCGACGGCCGCGATGTCGCCGCGCTGAGTGACGATGAACTCTCGGCGCTGCGCGCGCACCGCATCGGTTTCGTGTTCCAGCATTTCCATCTCGCGCACGGTGTGAGCGCGCTCGACAACGTCGCCGACGGCATGCTGTATACCGGCATCGCCTTGCGTGAGCGGCGCGAACGCGCCGAGTCTGCATTGGCGCGTGTCGGGCTGGCCGCGCGGCTGGCGCACCGCCCCCATGAATTGTCCGGCGGCGAAAAACAACGTGTTGCGATCGCGCGGGCCGTCGCCCGCGGACCCGCACTGCTTCTCGCCGATGAACCTACGGGCGCGCTCGATACACGCACCGGCGCCAGTGTCATGGAGTTGTTGTTCGCACTGCACGAAGCCGGCACGGCTGTCGTCGTGATCACGCACGACTTGTCCATCGCCGCACAGTGCCGCCGGCAGGTGAACATGCGCGACGGTTGCATCGTGGCGGATCAATCGGGTTTGCGCACATGACGGCGCTGCGTACCGTGCGACTCGGCTTCCCCGACTTGCTGCGCCTCGCGAGCCACGGCCTGCGCGCGCATCCGTTGCGCGTCGTGCTGTCGGCGCTCGGCATCGCGATCGGCATCGGCGCGATGCTGGCGGTCGTCGGCATTTCCGCATCGAGCCGCGCCGAACTCAATCGCCAGCTCGACGCGCTCGGTACCAACCTGCTGACGGTGCAGCCCGGTACGAGTTTTATGGGCGAAGCCGCGACCTTGCCCGATGAAGCGCCCGCCATGATCGCGCGGCTGCCCGCGGTGCGGGCGGTGAGCTCGGTCGGGATGCTCGACCTCAAGGCCTACCAGCATGACCACATTCCCGCGATCCAGACCGGGGGCATCGCGGTGTTCGCGACGACCATCGACCTGCCGGCCACTCTCGGCGCGGTGATAGCGGCTGGCAGCTGGCTCGACACCGCGCGCGCCGAGTATCCGGCTGTCGTACTCGGCAGCCGCGCTGCTGCCCGTCTCGGCATCGGCGCGCGGCACATAGGTTTGCAAATCTGGCTCGGCGAACGCTGGGCCACCGTGACGGGAATCCTGCAACCGATCACGCTCGCGTCCTCGCTCGACCTCGGGGTGTTCATGGGCTGGCCGGCCGCCGCGCGCTACTTCGACATCGACGCTGACATCACCACGATCTTCGTCAGGGCCGCGCCGGCGGAAGTGGAGAACGTAGCCGCGTTGCTCGGCAAGACGGCCAATCCCGCGAACTCAAACGAAGTGCAGGTGTCGCGGCCCTCCGACATGCTTGCGGCACGGGCGGCCGCGGACCTCGCCTTCACCGGTTTGCTCGTCGGTCTGGGTGCTGTTGCCTTGCTCGTCGGCGGCATCGGCGTGGTGAACACGATGGTGATCTCCGTGCTGGAACGGCGCGCGGAAATCGGGCTGCGGCGTTCGCAGGGCGCGACGCGTGCCCACATCCGCATGCAGTTCCTCAGCGAGGCCTTGCTGCTTTCCACTCTCGGCGGCGGCGCGGGTGTTGTGATTGGCGCGCTGGTCACCGCCGCGTACGCGGCGGTGCAGGACTGGCCGCTGGCATTGCCGCTTTGGGCCGTGGCGGGTGGGCTGCTTGCCACGCTGGTGATCGGCGGTCTCGGCGGACTATACCCCGCAATGCGTGCCGCGCGCCTGGCGCCGACGGAAGCGTTGACGTCGGCATAAGCAACGCTACCGCGGTTCAGCGCGGTAATGGCGCGATCAGCGGGCAGGTGAATTCGAGCGCCACCGCGAACAGCTGCGAATGGTATTTTTCGTGGTATCGGTGCAATGAGTGCTTTCAATATGCTGATTTAAAACGCGATTTTTGCGTTATTTATAGTAGAGTGGGAGTGACCCCGACATTTCGAATACTATTTACCACCAAGCTTTGTTCATAAAAAGAGCATTTGAGTCACTATGACGGCGCCTCAACAAGGTATGGCAAGAATACGCTACTGGGCAGGCCTGCTGCGCGACGCGGTCAACCTGTGGCTGGACCGTAATGCGTTCAGCCACGCCGGCTCACTGGCCTTTTACACCCTGTTCTCCCTGGCTCCCGTGGTCATCATTGCCGTGACGATCATCGGGGTGGTGCTGGGGCCGGAGGCGGCGCAAGGTCAGATCGTTGAGCAGCTCGAAGCGGTGATGGGGCTCGAGGCCGCGCAGACCGTGGAGAGAGCCGTCGCCAGTGCAAGGCCCCAGGAGGCGGGTTTTCTGCCGAGTGTTCTGGGTATCGGCGCGTTGGTGGTTGGCGCCACGACTGTTTTTGCCCAGATGCAGTACTCCCTCAACATGATCTGGGGCGTGGCGGCCCACCCAAAACGCAACAGCATCCTGGTGTTCCTGCTGAGCCGTCTTTTTTCGCTGACCATCGTGCTGTCCATCGGTTTCGTGCTGCTGGTATCGCTGTTGCTGGGGGTCGCCCTGCGCAGTGTTCTGTACTTTGCAGACACGTACATCCCAGTGAGCCCTTTCCTGGTGGTAGGCTCGGAAACCTTGCTTTCTCTCGGCGTGGTCACCTTGTTGTTCGCCACCATCTTCAAGGTGCTCCCCGATGTGGTGCTCGGCTGGAAAGACGTGTTGGTCGGCGCCCTGTTGACCTCCGTGCTGTTTTCGCTGGGGCGCTACGGCATTGCGACCTACCTGAGCTATACCGCCCCGGCTTCCGTCTATGGTGCCGCCGGTTCGGTCGTGCTGATCCTGATGTGGGTCTATTATTCCTCGCTGATTTTGTTCTTCGGCGCCGCTTTTACCAAAGTCCATTTGACTGCTCGCGGCAAACCGGTGGTGCCTCGAAATTCGGCAGCCTTGGTGGAGCATCACCTGCTCGTCGATTAACCGTCGGCGGGCCCCGCCAGTCTCTATAATTTTTTACTGTCGCAGGCGGGCCGCGTTCCCGGTCTGCTTGCGGCCATTGGCCATGCTGATCGTGCAAGGCGGGTGCTTTCAAAAGAAGTGACAGCATTCATTACGTAAACCTCGCTTGGCCCATGGGGTACCAATGTTGGCAGGTTCACGTCAGCGCAGCCCTGGGAAAACTGATGCCGGTGAGTGTTTTCACCAGCTTGCCAAGCGAGGAGAATAGAGTCCGTCCGACACGCGGCATTGCATCACAGGTCTTAAATTGGCTGATAAAAATACACCACAACCGTTGAAGGAAAGCTTTGATGGGCAGCGTGTTCGTCACATTGCTGACCAGACCGCCCAGGTTGCTGCAGGGTTCGATCGGCGGCTGTTTCTTGCAGGCTGCGGTGATATTGGCCAGCTTTCCCTCATGGCCCGCGTCAGACGCGTGGCGGAAAGCCTGCAGGCTGCATTGCCCGGTAGTTACCAGCGGAATATCGATGCCCTGTACGAGTTGGCGCCCCGCCTGGAAGGCGGATTTACTACGCTGGTCCTGCCGGAGTATGTGGCGCTCTTCGGAGCCGATCATTTCGAAGCTTCAATGAAGGCGCTTAAATTTTTCACCACTTTCGGAACGTCGGAGTTTGCCGTTCGCCATTTCTTGCAGCGGGACCTTGCGCGCACGCTCGCCGTGATGGAAGCGTGGGCCCATGATGAAAACGAACATGTACGCCGCCTCGCCAGCGAAGGTAGCCGGCCACGCTTGCCATGGTCGTTCCATATCAAACCGCTGCGGCTCGACCCGGCGCCGCTTGGGGGGATTGTCGATACCCTCAGAGACGATCCCAGTCTTTATGTACGCCGGTCGGTTGCCAATAACCTCAACGACATCACCAAGGACAATCCTGCCTGGGTACTCGACCGGATCGGGTGCTGGTCCCTGAAAAGCGCCGGTACGGCGTGGATCGCAAAGCATGCGTTGCGAAGTCTGATCAAGCAGGGTGATCCTGGCGCACTGGGGCTGATTGGTGCCGGTAGTGTGCCGCAAGTGGCACTGAGGGAGCTTCGCGTTTCCCCGCCGGCAATCAGCCTGGGGCAGGAGATCGAGCTGGCTTTTATGCTTGCTTCCATGTCGGACGAGACGCAGCGTCTCGTGGTCGACTATGCGATCCACTATGTAAAGAAATCCGGCGTGGTGTCCGCCAAGGTTTTCAAACTCAAGACCGTGGAGTTGGCAGGGGGCGCTGTTGAGTGGATCCGAAAGCGCCAGTTGATCGCAAATTTCACAACCCGCACACATTATCCCGGGCGCCATGAAATCGAGATTCTTGTCAACGGCAAGGTCCACGGTAGAACGGCGTTCGAGCTGTCAGTTGCACCAGCCAGTCGATGAATGCCAAGCAGACGCGATAGCGTTCAGTTTTCCAACAGACCGATGCGCTGCAGCTCGGCCGCCACCTTTTTGGCCGTATCGCGGACCATTCGTTCCACACCGGAAGGATTGCGGATCGTGCTTTCACCGCCCCATACCAGTTTGTTCTGGCGCAGTGAATACACCAGGGTTTCGACGGTGACGATGTTGTCCGAGCGGATGTCCGGTTGCGCCGTTACGCCCACGCCCCAGGGGGTGCCCCAGCCGTAGCCGTAATAGCCGCCCCACAACACGCGGTAATTCGGAGAGGCATAGGCGAAGTCGGAGAGAACCTCGGTGCGGCTGTTGACGGGGCGAAATACCACGACGCCCTGGAAGCCTTGTTGTTCAAGCTGCTCACGCACCTCCGCTTCGTTGGAGGGGGAGGCATTGGGCAGTACGGTATACAGGGGTACGCCAATGGCGCCGCGCGCCTCCAGTTCACGCGCAATGGCATCTTCGGCCGCGCGGCGTGAGGACTCGCTTTCCACCATGGCGATGGCGGCAATGCGCGCGCCATTCACCATCAACGGCTGAGCGTCTGGATCGCGCCAGGTGGATACAAAAGGGTTCGATGCGCAGGCGGTGAGGAGCAGTAGGGCGGCTGTGGCGGCGACCGCCTGCCACTTTGTCTGAAGATAGCCTTTCTTCGATTGCATGACTCGTCTCCTTTTCCAGGCTCCAGGCCCGAATGTCCAGTCCAGATTGGGAATCGCCAATCCATTATAGGAGCGGGCCTGGGGCCGGAATGTGACCGGCAAAGCGGTTTGTCGTTAATTACCGGGGAGAGGCTGCTTATCCTGCGTCTTCGTCTCGAAGTCGTCGGCATCATGCCGCTCATGCAACTGTTCCGACAGCGGCCCCCGGGTACGGTTGACCTTGCTGCCACGCGCAACGGCCGGGCGGGCGAAAATCTGGTCGGCCCAGCGCACGACGTTCCTGTACTCATGCACGGCAAGGAACTCGGCTGCCTCGTACTGCCAGCCTTTCACCAGCCCGCCGTACCAGGGCCAGATCGCCATGTCGGCGATCGTGTAATCGGGGCCGGCGACGAATTCGTTGTCGGCCAGGCGGCGGTCGAGTACGTCGAGCTGGCGTTTGACTTCCATGGCATAGCGGTTGATCGGGTACTCCTGCTTGGTCGGGGCATAGAGATAAAAATGCCCGAAACCACCGCCGAGGAAGGGCGCCGAGCCCATCTGCCAGAACAGCCACGAGAGCATTTCCGCGCGGGCCGGCCGATCCATTGGCAGGAAGGCGCCGAACTTTTCCGCGAGATACATCAGGATCGCGCCGGATTCGAAAACGCGCACCGGCGTTGGCTCGCTGCGGTCCATCAACGCGGGAATCTTGGAGTTGGGATTGATTTCGACGAAGCCGGAGCCGAACTGGTCGCCTTCGCCGATGTTGATCAGCCAGGCATCATATTCGGCGCCGCCGTGGCCAAGCGCCAGCAGCTCTTCCAGCATGATCGTGACCTTCTGTCCGTTCGGCGTGCCAAGCGAATAGAGTTGCAATGGGTGCCTGCCCACGGGGAGTATTTTTTCGTGGGTGGGGCCGGCGATCGGCCGGTTGATGTTGGAGAAAGTGCCGCCGCTGGCTTGCTCCCAGGTCCAGACTTTAGGGGGAATGTATGTGTTGTTGTCGCTCATGCTGTGGCCTTGCCGGAGAATACCCCCGGCGTTCATTTCGGTAAAAGATGGATGAAACGGGGGATTATGCGTTTTCCCGCCTGGGAAGGACCCAATTGGGGCGCGGGAAGTGGCAGGTATAGCCGTTCGGATACCGCTCCAGATAATCCTGATGCTCCGGTTCCGCTTCCCAGAAATCCCCGACAGGCTCGACCTCCGTGACCACCTTATCTCCCCAAAGCCCGGAGGCTTCCACATCGGCGATGGTATCTTCGGCGATGCGCTTTTGCTCGTCGTCCACATGGTAGATCGCCGAACGGTAGCTGGGGCCCATATCGTTGCCCTGCTGGTTCAGGGTGGTCGGGTCGTGGATCTGGAAGAAATATTCCAGGATTCGCCGGTAGCTCGTTTTCTCCGTATCGAAGATGATTTTGATTGCCTCCGCGTGAGTGCCATGATTGCGGTAGGTTGCATTGGGAATATTGCCGCCGGTGTAACCGACGCGGGTAGAGACAATGCCGGGAAGCTTGCGGATCAAATCCTGCATGCCCCAGAAGCAGCCTCCGGCAAGCACAGCGCGCTGATGCATGCTAAACGTCCTCCACTTGATCGAGATAGTCGCCGTAGCCTTCTCTTTTCATATCGTCGCGAGGGATGAATCGGAGCGACGCGGAATTGATGCAGTAGCGCAGGCCGCCGCGATCACGCGGGCCGTCCGGAAACACGTGGCCGAGGTGACTGTTGCCGTGAGTCGACCTGACCTCGGTTCTGACCATCCCGTGGGAAGTATCCCGCAACTCGTTGACGTTCGCTGGCACGATGGGCTTGGTGAAGCTTGGCCAACCGCAGCCCGATTCGAACTTGTCGGACGAGGCAAAGAGCGGTTCACCCGAAACGATGTCCACGTAGATGCCGGGTTCCTTGTGGTCGTTGTATTGGCCGGTGAAGGGGCGTTCGGTGCCGGCTTCCTGCGTAACCCGGCGCTGTTCCGGCGTCAGGCGATCGATTGCTTCCTGGGATTTTGTGTACTGCATGACGGGCCTCCAAGCTTATCGGTGCAATGGCGGATAGCCGCAAAGGTGGAAAACAGTCTGACGCTTGCGTCGGCACCTGACAAGGCCGTTGGATGACATTGCCAAGGGAACGTGACCGTCGCCGAATTCACGCGCGAGGTTGCGTCAGAACTCTTCCAGAAAGCGCATGCGGAACCGGCGTCCCTTGATACTGCTGTTGGAAAGCCTGGAAAACGCCTGCTTGGCAATCTGACGATTCAATGCCACGTAAGCACTGAACTCGGTGATGTTGATCCTGCCCACCTGTGCGGCAGTCAGGCCGCCATCGCCGGTCAGCGCGCCAAGCAGGTCGCCGGGACGCAATTTGTCCCTCTTGCCGCCTTGTATGCACAAGGTGATCATGGGCGCGCGCAACGGATGATCGGACGTGGCGCGCAGCGCTTTGAGATTGCTCCATTGCAGCGGGGCACCCTGGTATTGCTCGATCAGATTGGCCCAGCGTGCTTCCTCTGGCGAACACAGGCTCAGCGCCAACCCCTTTTGCTCGCCGCGGCCACTGCGGCCGATGCGGTGCACATGCACTTCAGTGTCCTTGGTGATATCCACGTTGATCACGGCGCCCAGGTGCTGGATATCCAACCCGCGGGCGGCGACGTCGGTCGCCACCAGCACGGCGCAACTCTGGTTGGCGAACTGGATCAGGATTTCGTCGCGCTCGCGCTGTTCCAGGTCGCCGTTGAGCGCCTGGGCGCTGATGCCGGCAGCGCGCAGGCGTTCGACCAGGGCGTGACTGCGGAGCTTGGTGTTGCAGAATGCCAGCGTGGAGGCCGGACGAAAGTGGGCCAGCAGCGTGACCACGGCATCCAGTCTTTCGGCCTCAGTGATCTCGTAGAAAACCTGTTCGATGCGGCTGGCATCATGCTGCGCCTCGACCTTGACCTCGGCCGGGTTGCTCAGGAACCGGGCGCTGAGCTTGCGGATGTTGTCGGGGTAGGTGGCCGAGAACAGCAAGGTCTGGCGCTTGGCCGGGCAGTGCGAGGCGATGGCGACGATGTCATCGTGGAAACCCATGTCCACCATGCGATCGGCCTCATCCAATACCAAAGTATTCAAATCGGATAGGTTCAGGCTGCCGCGCGCCAGGTGATCCTGGATGCGGCCGGGCGTGCCCACTACCAGATGGGCGCCACGGGCGAGCGATTCGGCCTGGGGGCGCGCGGCGGTGCCACCGCACAGTGTCAGTATCTTGACGTTGGGGATCAGGCGGGCGAGCCGGCGCAGTTCCTGGGCAACCTGGTCCGCCAGTTCACGGGTGGGGCAAAGCACCAGCGCCTGTGGCATCAGGCGGTTGACATCCAGGTGCTGCAGCACGCCCAGACCGAATGCCGCCGTTTTGCCGCTGCCGGTCTTGGCCTGCGCGATCAGGTCGCGGCCTGCCAGGATGAGCGGCAGGCTTTGCGCCTGGATGGGCGTCATCTGTTCGAAGCCCAGGCCTTGCAGGTTGTCCTGCAAGGCGGGCGAAAGGGAAAGGGAGGAAAAGGCCGTATTGATCACGATAAAGCGGCCCACAAAACCGCGCAGTGCTGAATAATCGGCCGCTAGTTTATGTCATTTTGCAGCGGCTTGCGCTGCGGCGATGGTGGGAAGGCTTTCCGGCACCTGCCGACGGGGCATCCGTCGGTCGCGCATCTCCGATGCCGGGCAGAAATGCGGACTTTTTCAATTTTCCCGTCTGCCATCGTTGGCAGGATGGGAACACCAGCCAGCATCTTGCAGGATTGGTCCCACGTTGTGAGAGGCGCATGGGATGGATCTGAATCTCCAGGACCGGCGAGTCCTCATTACCGGCGCAAGCTCAGGCCTTGGGCGCGCCATGTGTGTGGCGTTCGCGGCGTGTGGTGCGCGGATTGCCATCAATCATCTGGGCGATACGGGTGGTGCAGAGGGCCTTGCCGATGAGCTTCGGGATAAGGGGGGCGACGCCCTCGTCGTTGAAGCGGACGTTTCCGATGCGGCAGCCGTGGAGGCCATGTTCACGCAGATGGACGCGGCGTGGGGAGGCATCGATACACTGATCAACAATGCCGGTGTCGATGGCCCGCGTGCCCATGCGTGGGAGGGACAGGTAACGGGGTGGAAGCAGGTCGTCGATATCAATCTGGTGGGTGCCTATCTCTGCGCGCGAGAGGCCTTGCGCCGAATGGTCGTTCAGAAAAACGGTGTCGTAATCAATATCACCAGCGTGCACGAACGCATCGCGTGGAGCGGCTACAGCGCCTATACGGCCAGCAAGGCCGGGCTTTCGATGATGGCGAAATCGATGGCGCTGGAGGCGGCGCCTCATGGCGTGCGTGTGCTGTGCATTGCGCCGGGAGCAATCCGGACGCCGATCAACGAGGCGGTGTGGAACGATCCCCAGGGTTATCAGGATCTGCTTGAGAAGATTCCCCTGGGGCGTCTCGGCCAGCCGCAAGACATCGCGGGTGTTGCGGTGTTTCTCGCCTCCGATCTCGCGGCCTATATCACCGCTACCACCGTTTATGTGGACGGGGGGATGACCGACTATCCGGGTTTTGCCCATGGCGGCTGAGGAAACGGGGGAACTGCGGCCTTCTGTTACGCACGGTTCACGCCGTCGCAACATCGAGGATTACGGAATCATCGGGAACATGCGCACCGCGGCTCTCGTGGGGAAGGATGGTTCTATCGATTGGCTGTGCCTGCCGCGCTTCGATTCCCCCGCGTGTTTTGCCGCGTTGCTCGGCACACCCGACCATGGCCGATGGCAGATCGCGCCGCGCGATGAACACATCACATGTTCCCGGCGCTACCTTGAAGGCACCGCGATTTTGGAAACGCGGTTCGAGACGGCCACCGGCACCGTTGCGATAACCGATTTCATGCCGCTGTCGGCGGAGGCGGGAAAAACCAATCTGGTCCGTATTCTCTCCGGTGAAGCCGGGCACGTCGATATGGTCATGGAACTGGTGCTGCGTTTTTCCTATGGGCAGGCCGTGCCATGGGTGCAGCGCCGGGAGTATGGACTGAGCGCGGTTGCCGGTCCTGATACCGTGCATTTGCACACCAGGCTACCGCTGCAGGGAGAAGGCAAGACAACCTGTTCCCACTTCACGATCCGAGAAGGCGAGCGTATTTCCGCGACGCTTTCGTATCACGTCTCCACGCTCCCGCCGAGTTTCGTGCCCGACAGCCAGGAGAGCCTGCGGCAGACCACCAACTGGTGGCGCGAATGGACCAAGCGTGGCGTTCATCCGGAGGGGCCGGCACCCTGGCGCCAGGCCATGGAACGCTCCCTGATCACCCTGAAACTGCTCACGTTCGAACCCACCGGCGCCATCATTGCCGCCCCGACGACGTCGCTGCCGGAACAGATCGGTGGGCAGAGAAACTGGGACTATCGCTACTGCTGGCTGAGAGACTCTGCCCTCACGCTTCTGGCGCTGCTGCATGCCGGGTATCGCCAGGAAGCGGAAGCGTGGCGGCAATGGCTGCTGCGTGCCGTTGCTGGCGATCCCAATCAGCTCCAGATTCTGTATGGCGTTGCCGGCGAGCGTTGGCTACCGGAACTGGACATTCCCTGGCTGCCGGGATTTGCACAGAGCAAGCCGGTGCGCATCGGCAATGCCGCGGCGAACCAGATGCAGCTCGATGTCTATGGTGAGCTGTTCGACACCTTGCATGCGGCGCGCCTGGCGCAATTGCAGCAGCGCGAAGAGGCCTGGGCGCTGCAAAAGGTTTTGCTCACTACCCTGGCGACGAAATGGCAGACAGTCGATCGGGGAATCTGGGAAGTCCGCGGACCGCCACGCGCGTTCACGCATTCACGCATGATGGTCTGGCTGGCGTTCGACCGCGCCATTTCGGCGGTGGAACAGTTCGGCCTCGAGGGGCCGGTCGATGAGTGGAAGCAGCTTCGTGCCGCGATTTATGACGATATCTGCACAAATGCTTTCGACACACAGAAGAACAGTTTCGTCCAGTACTATGGCGGCAAGACACTCGATGCCAGCCTGTTGCTGATACCGCAGACCGGTTTTCTGCCACCCGATGATCCGCGCGTGCTGGGCACCATTGCCGCGATTGAACATGAATTGCTGCAGGATGGCCTGGTCATGCGCTATTCCACCGACGCTACCGATGATGGCGTGGACGGCACGGAAGGCGCGTTCGTCGTTTGCAGCTTCTGGCTCGCCGATGCCTACGTTCTGTGCGGCCAGCGCGAAAAGGCGGTGGCGATATTCGAACGGCTACTGCGCTTGCGCAACGATCTGGGCCTGTTGTCGGAGGAATACGATTGCATCGGCAAGCGGATGCTCGGCAATTTCCCCCAGGCGTTCTCGCATATCGGGTTGATCAACACCGCGCATAATCTGTTGAAGGCCGAAGGCCCCGCGAAGGAACGCGCCCGATTCAAAGGCTGAAAGTTTTCGCACCTCTGCCCGGTGATTCGCATTGGCTCGGCAAAGCATTTCGTGGTTCAATCGGCCTGTATACGTAAGGCAATGAAATAAAAGAATTTTTTACGCCAAGATGGATGGGAGTGCGCCATGATCAAATCCAACGCCCAAGTTCAAACCCAGGATGCACAACGCCTGATCAACCGCCTGTGCCGACACTGGGGGCACAAGTATCCGGTCAAACTCGAAGAAGGCTTCGGCGAGATCGAACTGCCGCGGGGGATGTGCCGGATGTATGCCGGCGATGTGTTGACGGTGGAGCTGGAAGGCGAGGGTGATCAGATGCCGCGTTTCCAGGAGGTGGTGGCAGAGCACCTGCAGCGCATGGCGGGCAAGGATGAAGAATTGGCGTTCGAGTGGCGTTGATGCACCAAGGCGGTGTGCTTGATGCCGCGGCATCGACACTGATGTCTGCCGACTCCTTGCCAAACTGATTCTTCATAGCCAGGCGCGGCCGTCCATGACCGTGCCTATTCGATGTTCCTGTCAGGTTGTCCTCAACCTTCCCCCATGCCCTCGGCCGGCTGTGGCGCACTGCCGGCGCGGACTTTTTCCTCGATACGGCGGCCGACGTCGGCGTCGACGTTGCGCCAGTATTCAAAGGCGCGGCTCAACACCGGCTCGCGCACGCCGCCGAGCAGGCTGCCGGCCACTTGTTCCACCAGTCCGGCACGCTGCGCGTCGTTGAATACCTTGCGCACCAGGGTGCCTGGCTGGCTGAAATCATCGTCGTCGCTGCGCAGGGCATAAGCGCTGCGCACCATGGGGCCGTCCGCTTCCCAGCCGTCCTCCATCGTACCGGTGGTATCGGCCCAGCCGCGGTCGCCGCTGTTGGGGGCATAGACCGGCGCTGCGCCGCTGTGGTGATAGGCCATCTGGCCGTCGAACATGTAGGTGCTTACCGGCACCTTGGGCTGGTTCACCGGCAATTGATGGAAGTTGGTGCCGATGCGGTTGCGCTGCGCATCGTTGTAGGCGAAGGCACGGCCAAGCAGCATCTTGTCCGGCGACAGGCCGATGCCGGGTACGGTGTTGCCGGGCGAGAAGGCGGCCTGCTCGATCTGGGCAAAGAAGTTTTCCGGATTGCGGTTGAGCGTCATGCGGCCCACTTCGATCAACGGGTAGTCGGCGTGCGACCAGGTCTTGGTCAGGTCGAAGGGATTGATGCGGTAGGTCTTGGCGTCCTCGTAGGGCATGACCTGCACTGATACTTTCCAGCTTGGGTGTTCGCCGCGCGCGATGGCTTCGAACAGGTCGCGACGGTGGTAGTCGGCATCGGCGCCGGCCATGGCGGAGGCTTCCGCATTGCTGAAGAAGGCCATGCCCTGTGCGGTATGGAAGTGATATTTGACCCAGAATTTCGCGCCCGCGGCGTTGACCCACATATAGGTATGGGAACCGTAGCCGTTCATCTCGCGCCAGGTGCGGGGCAGGCCGCGTTCGCCCATCAGGTAGGTCACCTGATGCGCGGTCTCGGGGTTGTTGGTCCAGAAATCCCACTGCATGTGGTTGTCGCGCAGACCGGAGTCGGGCAGGCGTTTCTGGCTACGAATGAAGTGCGGGAATTTCATCGGGTCGCGCACGAAGAACACCGGCGTGTTGTTGCCCACCAGGTCGTAGTTGCCTTCGCTGGTGTAGAACTTGAGCGAAAAGCCGCGCACGTCGCGCCAGGTGTCGGGGCTGCCCATTTCGCCGGCCACGGTGGAGAAGCGCGCCAGCATGTCGGTGCGCGCGCCCTGCTGGAACAGCGCCGCCTTGGTGTAGGCGGATACGTCGTGGGTGGTTTCGAAAACACCGAATGCGCCGCTTCCCTTGGCGTGCGGCTGGCGTTCGGGAACCTTCTCGCGGTTGAAGTGCGCCATCTGCTCCAGAAAGTGCACGTCGTGCAGCAGGATGGGACCATCGGAGCCGATGGTCAGGGAATTGCGGTCGCTCGGTGCGGGAGCACCGGCTCCCGTGGTGGAACCGCGGGCGTGCGGGTGAGATGTATCGGCCATCAGGCTTCTCCTTGAAAGACTGTCTTTTGGATTTGCGGATTGCTCACTCAGGTACAGGCTGCCCTACCGTCGCCGATGGCGGGGGAGGCAGATCCTCCGCCGATTGCGACTTACCCGGCTCAGTGCCGGTGATGAGCATGATGGCGTCCGCCGCGAGTTCCTGCAATAGAGCCAGCTCTTCTTCCGAGAGCGTGTGCGGCTTGGTATCCAGAATGCAGAATGCGCCCAGCACGCAGCCTTCTTGCGTCCGCAGCGGCACGCCGGCGTAGAATCGGCTGTTCCATAATTTGATGGCGGGATGGTCGGCAAAGCGGGGATCGCGCTCGGTGTCGGCAATCACCAGTGCCTGGCCCTTGGCCACCACGTGGTCGCACATCGCTTCCCCGCGGGGCATGATCAGCGTGCCGTGCTCGTCGTGGGCATCGATGCCGGGCAGATCGCGGCTCTGGCCGATGAAGTATTCCTGCTGGGTATCGATGGCGGTGATCACGGCAAATTTCACGTCGAATACGTCCACCGCCCGTTTTGCCAGTGTATCCAGCTCAGCCTTGGCATGGCCGTCCAGCACGCCGGTGGCATGCAGCACGGCCACCCGTTCCGGTTCATTCTCGGGTTGGTGGGCGCGCAGGTAGGCTGCGCTCTTGTCTTGCGAGAGCAAACGCTGCATGCGGTGGATGGCCTCGTCGACGGAGGCCACCACCGCATCGGCACCAAGGGCCTGGTAGGCCTGCGGTTGCAGCAGTTTGGGCGGTGGATTCCACAGGGCCAGAACGATGCAGACATCCGGCCAACGGTGGCGCAGCCGGCGGCAGAGCTGGCGGGCCGGGGCGGCGGGCGCGTTGCTGACGAAGCTGATGCACACCACCGCGCTGCGGCTCAGGTCGAGTTTTTGCAATTGCGAAGGCGTGGTGGCGTTTGGCGGCTTGTAGGTGGCGGCGATGCCTTCCAGCGTCAGGGCATGCGCAAGCAATTCGGCGGCGATGGTGTCGAGCTCCCATTTGCCGCCGAGGCACACCACCGTTTCGGCTTGCGGGCCGCTGTCGGGCGGTGGATAGTCTTCGCGCAGCGCGTCGATAAGTGCATCCATTCCCTCGGTGACGCGCAGCCGATGTTCGGCCGTGGCGCGCAGATGATCCATGCTGGCCAGGCGCAGCACGCCGATGGCCGTCTGGTTGTAGAACTCGCGGACGGAACCGGCTTCTATTTCGGCAATGGCGATTTCAATGGCTTCGTCCGCATCGTCGGCGATCAGGCGCTGGTAGAGCCGCGTCGGCAAATCCAATGCCGGTTTGGAACCCAGCAGCGTATCGAGGAAACCGAGCTGCGGCAGGTTGCGGCCCACCACCAGCAGGCACACGGTCAGGGGCGTGGAAAGCACCAGGCCGATGGGACCCCACAGTACGGTCCAGAACGTGGCCGCCACGATCAGCGACATGGCCGACAGACCCGTGCTGGTGCCGTACAGCAGCGGCTCGACGATGTTGTTGCTGGCCAGCTCGAGCATCAGGATCAGGCCGGCGGTCCACAGTACCATGTCCCAGCCGGGGTCCACGGCAAAGGCCAGCGCCAGCGGAAACACCGCGGCGATCAATGGCCCCAGGTAAGGGACGAAACGCAGCACCGCGGCGATCGACCCCCACAACAGGGCGCCTGGCACGCCGATCAGATACAGTCCGAGCGCCATGGGAATGGCGTAGGTCACGTTGACGATCAACTGCATCAACAGGTATTTGCTGATGCGGGAAACCGCTTCCTCGATCGCGTCCGTCGAGCGGTGCAGGTTGCCGCCGAGTATGCGCAGCAGACGGTCGCGCAGATCGCTGCTGTCGAGCAGCGCCAGAAACACCAGCACGAACACGATGCCGGCGGTGGCGAGAAAGTCGAGCACCGGCGAGAGCAGGCTGTAGGCGCGCTGCGTCGGCGTTTGCGGCGCCTGGGCGATTTCCACGCGCTGGACGTTGGCGCCCTCGTCGTCCTCGGGCGAGGCCTGCACTTCTTCCTGCACCGAGTTCACGGTTTCCAGCGCGGCGTCGAAGGCGCCGGGCGCGGCAATCTGCTCGCGCAGATTGGACAGCTTCTCGCTGATGGTCGATTGGTAGGTGGGGATTTCCAGGCTCAGCGCGCGCACCTGCGAACCCAGCAGCACGCCGAGCCCCGACAGCGCCATCACCACCAGCGTCATCACTCCGATCGTGCCCAGGGTGCGATGAATGCCGTGGCGCTCCATGCGGGTGACCAGGGGGTTGAGCGCAAAGCTGATCAGAAAGGCCACGGCAAGCGGAATCAGGACGTCGCGCCCGAAATAAAGCAGTGCGATGGCGCAGCTGGTGGCGAGCAGTGCCGCCGCGATCCTAACGATGTCGGTCTGCCCGGGAGGCACCACAGGGGGGAGATTGCCGCCAGGGTCAGTGGTGGGTTTGCCGCTCGAGGGTTGCATGCTTCAAACCTCCTCCTTGTTGTCGTCGGGTCGCTGCCGGGAGCATACGGTCCACGAGGTAGCCTATCGGTGCGTCACTGCGTGATCCCATTAGCGAGGCTTGCCCAAGGCTTGTCAACACGCAGCGTGCGAGTCTGTTAAGTGCGTCACTGGCGTTCGAAGCGGGGCTTACCGCCTTGCGCGTGGGGCCGACAGCGGGGTCGAAACTATGCAAAAATTACGTTTTTTCCCGCGCCAGAACAGGAGCCTCGATGTCGCGTCCCCACGCGTCCCTGCCGGTCATTGCCCTCTTGACCGGTCTTACCATGCTGGCGTTTGCAGCCAATTCGCTGCTGACCCGCATGGCGCTGCATACCACCCCGCTCGATGCCGCGTCGTTCACCTTCGTGCGAATCGCCGCCGGCGCGGCGATGATGACGCTGCTGTTGCTGCTGCGTGGCGAACGCGTGCGCCACACGCGGGAAAGCTGGTTTACCGCCGCAGTGATGGCGGTGTATGCGGTGGCGTTTTCCTTTTCTTATCGCGGGCTCGATACCGGCGCCGGCGCACTTCTGCAGTTCGCTTCGGCGCAGTTGTTGATGAGCGCCTACGGCTACTGGCGTGGCGAAAAAACCAGCGTGCTTGGCCTGGTGCTGGCGCTTGGAGGCTTGGTGGTCTTTCTGGCGCCCTCGGCGTCGGCGCCGCCAATTGGGTCGGCCGCGCTCATGATCGTGGCGGGTACCATGTGGGGAGCGTTTTCCCTGTTGGGCCGGGCCAGCGCCTCGCCGGTGGAAAGCACGGCAAGCAGTTTCCTGCTGGCGCTGCCGCTGATCGCGCTGCTGATGCTGTTGCGCCATGACGCCATTCAGCTGGATGCCTTCGGCATGGCCTGCGCGGCGGTGTCGGGCAGCCTGACGTCGGCGCTGGCCTATGTGGTGTGGTATTGGGTGCGCGTGCGCATGACGGCGATCAGCGCGGGCGCGGTGCAGTTGTCGGTGCCGGTGTTGAGCGCCATGCTTGGCGCAATGATTCTGGGCGAGCAGGTGTCGTTCAAAAGCGGCGTGTCGGCGGCGGTGGTGCTGGCCGGCGTGGCACTGGTGACGAGTTCGACCACGCGAACCCCGGACGGAGCAGGGCGATGAGTGACGACGGCAACGTAACGCTTGTCACGGAAGTGGATGCGCAGTGGATGCGGCACGCTTTGGTGTTGGCGCAGCAAGCGGGCGCCGCCGGCGAAGTGCCGGTGGGCGCGGTGCTGGTGCGCGCGGGCGTGGTGCTGGGCGAAGGGTACAACCAACCCATCGGCAGCCATGATCCCACCGCGCATGCGGAAATCGTGGCGCTGCGCGCGGCGGCGTCCCGGGTGGGCAACTACCGGCTGCCGGATACCACGCTTTACGTCACCATCGAACCCTGCACCATGTGCGTCGGCGCCATGATCCATGCGCGTGTGGCGCGGCTGGTGTTCGGTGCCCGCGAACCGCGGGCGGGCGCGGTGTGCAGCCAGCATCAGCTGGGCAGCCATCCGGCCTACAATCATCGGATCGTGCACGTCGAAGGCGTGTTGGAAGCGGAGTGCGCCGCGCTCATGCGCGCCTTCTTTCGCGACAAACGGCAGGCGTAGGGCGTCCTTGCCCATACACGTTTGTCTTACAGCTGAAAATCCAGGCCGTAGGACACCACGAACTTCACTTCGTCATTGTCGCGCTCGGACATCGAGGCGTAGTCCTCGATGCCGTCGCCGTCATCGTCGCTGCCCAGGCTGGTCTTGCTCACCATGAAGGTGAATCCGTCCTTGGCCAGGGCGATGTTGAAGTCGAAGTAGGAATCCGTCACCCCGTTAAAGGCCTCGGCGAAATCGCCGTCGTGATAGCCGAGATGCAGGCTGATTTCCGCGCCGCTTGCCAGCGGAATGGTGTAGCCGCCGGCCAGGTAATAGGTTTCGAAGGCGGAAAAATCCTGGCCGGGCGCCTCGTCGGCTTCGGTGTTGGTGAGAAAATTGCCGCTCAGGCTGAAGTTGCCGAAGCTGAGCGTCAGGTACAACTCGCCGAAGTCGAAGCTGGCGTTGCTGTCGTAGTTGTAATACAGGTAGCCCACGTCATAGCCGAAGCCGCCGCTTTCGCCGGCAAAGCCGAAGTACATGTCGTGTTCGTAGGAGAACACATCGCCCGGATCGAATTCGACGTTGGAGATCCAGGTGCCGGCGTACAGGCCGCTGTCGCTGCTCAAGTCCAATCCGCCCTGCACGGCGGGTTCGTTCATGGTCTGCGTCAGGCCGCGCCACAGGTAGTTGTTGGTGATGCTGGCATTGGCGGTCAGGTCGGCGGCGTGACCGGTAACGGCAACCATCGACACGGCGATGGCGAGAGTGGCGCGGGGCAGAAGCTTGTTCATCGGGTTTCTCCTGAAGAAAGTAGTGGCACTGTTGCGGTCCTGCGAGGAAGTGAATTCCTGCGAGGGGAATAGCAAGGAGCAGGCCAAGGCTGGTAAGTGTTTGAATAAAAAAAGGAAAGTGTGATTTATTGGGGTTTTGGCGGGTATGGCACCGCGCTGTGGAAAAGGGAAACGCACAGCGCTGGTGCGCGCTGCGCGCCGGACGCGCCGTTGCGAGGCGGACTGCCGCGTGGCGGTGCCGGCTGTCCACAACAGGGCGGAGGAAGCACCACGCGGGCGCCCGCTTCGGCCGGGGCGGCAGGCGTGCCTGAAAGGTGGGATTCGGTGTCTTTGGCCCGGCAAAGCCATTAGAATATGCGCGAATTTTTCCGCTCTATGGCTCTCACCCAGGCTACCCCATGCTGATACTGCCCGGCGCTTGCGCGCTGTCCGTGTTTTCCCGCGATAAATTGCTGCAAACGCTCCAGGCCCAGGCGCCTTCGCTCGCCGCGGTGCAGGCCCGCTACCTGCATTTCGTGCAGACGAACGGCGATCTGGACGCTGCCGAACAGGCGCTGCTGCAACGTTTGCTGCGTTACGGACCGCGCGACGCCGATAATCCGGTGGCGCCCGGCGCTCAGGCCTTGAGCGTTCTGGTGGTGCCGCGGCCGGGCACGATTTCGCCGTGGTCCAGCAAGGCCACCGACATTGCGCGCAACTGCGGATTGGCGGAGCGGGTGGTGCGTATCGAGCGTGGCGTGCAGTACTTCCTGGAAGGGGTGGAGGCGGCGGCGCTGGCCGATTTGCGCGCCCTGTTGCACGATCGCATGACGCAGGCCGTGCTGGACGGTCCGGAGCAGGCCGAAGCGCTGTTCCGCCATGCCGAACCGCGCCCGCTGCAAAGCATCGACGTACTGGGGCAGGGGCGCGACGCCATCGCGGCGGCGAACCGCAGTCTGGGGCTGGCGCTGGCCGAGGATGAGATCGACTATCTGGCGCAGAGCTTCGCCAGTCTCGGGCGCAATCCCAACGACATCGAACTGATGATGTTCGCGCAGGCCAATTCCGAGCACTGCCGCCACAAGATCTTCAATGCCAGCTGGACCGTGGACGGCCAGGTGCAGGAGCTGTCGCTGTTCGGCATGATCCGCAACACCTACAAAGCCAATGCCGAAGGCGTGCTGTCGGCCTACAAGGACAATGCCGCGGTGTTCGAGGGCGCGGTGGCCGGGCGTTTCTTCCCCGAGCCCGACGGCAAGCGCTACGCCTTCCACCAGGAGCCGATCCACATCCTGGTCAAGGTGGAAACCCACAACCATCCCACTGCCATCGCACCGTTTCCGGGCGCCTCCACCGGCGCCGGCGGCGAGATTCGCGACGAGGGCGCCACCGGCATCGGCGCCAAGCCAAAAGCCGGCCTTACCGGATTTACCGTGTCGAACCTGCGCATTCCCGGTTTTCAACAACCCTGGGAACAGGATTTCGGCCGCCCGGCCCACATGGCGTCCGCCCTGCAGATCATGCTGGAAGGGCCGATCGGCGGCGCGGCGTTCAACAACGAATTCGGCCGCCCCAACCTGTGCGGCTACTTCCGTACCTTCGAGATGCAGGGTGAACGGCAGACGGACGCTACGCTGGAAATCCGTGGCTACCACAAGCCCATCATGATCGCCGGCGGCTACGGCAACATTCGCGCCGATCACGTGGAAAAGGCCGACATTCCCGTGGGCGCCTGCCTGATCGTGCTTGGCGGCCCGGCGATGCTGATCGGCCTTGGCGGCGGCGCGGCGTCCTCGATGACGTCCGGTGCCGGCAACCAGGATCTGGATTTCGCCTCGGTGCAGCGCGACAACGCCGAAATGGAACGGCGCTGCCAGGAAGTGATCGATCAATGCTGGGCGCTTGGCGCACGCAATCCCATCCGCTTCATCCACGACGTGGGCGCTGGCGGGCTTTCCAATGCTCTGCCGGAACTGGTCAAGGACGGCGGCCGTGGCGGCCGTTTCGATCTGCGCGCCATTCCAAGCACCGAACGCGGCATGTCGCCGCTCGAGCTGTGGTGCAACGAGGCGCAGGAACGCTACGTGCTGGCGGTGGCGCCGGAGCAGCTGGATGATTTCGCGGCGATTTGCCGCCGTGAGCGTTGCCCTTACGCGGTCGTAGGAGCGGCCACCGAGGAACAGCACCTGAGCCTGGAAGATACGCATTTTGACAATCTGCCGATCGATCTGCCGATGTCGGTGCTGTTCGGCAAGCCGCCGAAGATGCACCGCGAAGCGCAAGCCTTGCCGCAGGATTTTGTACCGTTCGATACCGCGGGCATCGAATTGGATGCCGCACTCGAGCGTGTGCTGCGCTTGCCCGCCGTGGCCAGCAAGAGCTTCTTGATCACCATTGGTGACCGTTCCATCACCGGCATGGTAGCGCGTGAACAGATGGTGGGTCCCTGGCAGGTGCCGGTGGCGGATGCCGCCGTGACCACGCAGGCCTACGACAGCTATCGCGGCGAAGCCATGGCGATGGGCGAACGCACGCCGCTTGCGTTGCTCGATGCGCCGGCTTCCGGCCGCATGGCGGTGGGTGAGGCCTTGACCAACATCGCCAGCGCCCGCATCGGCAAGGTGAGCGAGGTGCGGCTGTCGGCCAACTGGATGGCTGCTGCCGGCTATCCGGGCGAGGATCACAATCTGTACCAGACCGTGAAAGCGGTGGGCATGGAACTGTGCCCCGCGCTCGGCATCACCATCCCGGTGGGCAAGGATTCGATGTCCATGCGCACCGTGTGGCGCGACGACGACCAGTGCAAGAGCATGGCGGCGCCGTTGTCGCTGATCGTATCGGCCTTCGCGCCGGTGCTGGACGTGCGCAAGACGCTGACGCCGCAGCTGCGTACGGACAAGGGCCCGAGCACTGTGCTGCTGCTGGATCTGGGGCTTGGCGCCAATCGCCTGGGTGCCTCCGCGCTCGGGCAGGTGTATGGCCGGCTCGGCGCCACGGGCCCGGACCTGCACAGCGCCGATCTCTTGCGGCGTTTCTTCGATTTCATCCAGGCGGCCATGGAGCAGGAACTGCTGCTTGCCTACCACGACCGTTCCGACGGTGGTCTCATTGTCACCTTGCTGGAAATGCTGTTTGCCGGCCATTGCGGCCTGCAATTGGACCTGAGCAGCCTGGCCACTGCCGATAGGCTGCTGGCGCTGCTCTTTGCCGAAGAGCTGGGTGCCGTGGTGCAGGTGCGCGATGCCGATCTGGCACGGTTGCAGGTGCTGGTGGAGCAATACGATTTGGCCGAGCTGTGCCACGCCCTTGGCACGGTCACCGAAGGGGCGGACATCGTGGTGCAACTGAACGGGCGGAACGTATTGCAGCGTACACGCATCGACCTGCAACGCCTGTGGGCGGAAACCAGCTATCACCTGCAGCGCCTGCGCGACAACGCGATCTGCGCGGAGCAGGAATACGACGCTCTTCTGGACGCCGGTAACCCAGGCCTGCACAGCAAGCTCACCTACGATCCGCGCGAGGATATCGCCGCACCCTACCTGAACCTGGCGATCAAGCCGCGCATTGCCGTGCTGCGTGAGCAGGGCGTCAATGGCCAGCTGGAAATGGCTGCTGCTTTCCACCGCGCCGGCTTCGAGGCGGTGGATGTGCACATGAGCGACCTGATCGAAGGGCGGCAGACGCTGGACGCGTTCCAGGCGCTGGTGGCCTGCGGCGGTTTCTCCTATGGCGACGTGCTTGGCGCCGGCGAAGGCTGGGCCAAGTCGATCCTGTTCAATGCCCGTGCGCGTGAGCAGTTCGAGGCGTTTTTTCAGCGCGGCGATACGCTTGGCTTCGGCATTTGCAACGGCTGCCAGATGATGTCGAACCTGCGCGAGTTGATTCCGGGCACCGCCCATTGGCCGCGCTTCGTGCGCAACCTGTCGGAACAGTTCGAAGGGCGCACCGTGCTGGTCAAGGTGGCGCCGTCGTCCTCGGTGCTGTTTGCCGGCATGGAGGGTGCCGTGCTGCCGATCGCGGTGGCGCACGGCGAAGGGCGCGCGGAATTTGCGTCCGCCGCGGGAGCACAAGCGGCATGCGATGCCGGTATCGTCGGCCTGCGCTACGTCGACAACTACGGCGAAGTCGCCGAGCGCTATCCGGCCAACCCCAACGGGTCGCCGCTCGGCATTGCCGGGCTATGCAACGCCGATGGGCGCTTCACCATCATGATGCCGCACCCCGAGCGCGTGTTCAGAGCGGTGACCAATAGCTGGCGCGACGAGGCCTGGGGCGAGGATGGCCCCACCCTGCGGATGTTCCGCAACGCGCGGGTGTGGCTGGGCTGACGCGCCGTCCAGCAGCTCCTGCGCCAGTTGCCAGTAGAGCAGGCTATCCTTGGCGGACAGGGCGTGGCTGTCGGCTAGGCTGGGGTGGAAGTAGATGCCCATGAAAGCTCCTGAGGGGGAAGGGATACAGGGCTTATTACGACCTGTTCCGGCCCCGGCTTTAGCGAATCTGGTGTCACAACAGGGCCCAATTGGTGTACAGTTCCCACTTCCCCATCCTGGTGAAGATGGTGATGTAACTGGCTGTTTTCATTAACCCTTGAATCTAGATACTAGATGCGCCCATGGCTCACGACATAGATCCCTTAGACGACATTCCCAGCCTCGTTCCCGAACGCGACGAACTGGTATCGCATCGCAAGCAGAAGCGGGGCACCAGCGCCGCTTCCACCACGGCGTACGCGCCGGGTTATGCGCCCGGCCCGGTTGCCGCGCGCACCAATGGATTCGTGACGTTCCTGCTGACCCTCCTGTTCTTCGGGATGTGCGCCGGCGCGGCGGGGGGTTATTTCTTCTATCAGGAAGGCAAGGTGGCCAAGGATGGGCTGGAGCGTGCTTTGGGGCGCATCACCCAGCTCGAAACGCGGCTCAACCTGGTCGATGAAGCTTCGGTGCAGTCTTCCACCGGCCTGCTGGAGCGGGTGGATTTCAATTTTTCCGAAATCGACAAGCTGTGGGCGGCGCGGAATCAGATGCGCACCGAACTCGGCGAACTGAAAACGGCGATGACCGCGGTGCAGGAAACCAGCAAATCCATGGAAACCGCCATCGGCAACCACGCCACCATCCTCAATGAAAGCCGCAATGCGGTCACGGCGCTGCAGAACCGCGTCGAGCAGATCAACAAGAACTTCTCCGGCATGGACGATCTCGGTGGACAGCTGACGCTGCTCAACGCCGACCTCAACCGGGTGAAGACAGCGATGGAAAAAGTGCAGTCCGACGTCAATGGCCGCCTGAGCGCCACTGAGCAGGACATCGAATCCATCAACGTGTTCCGTCTTCAGCTCAACCAGAACCTGTCCTCCCTGCAGGACAGCGTCAACCGCCTGCAGCAGCGGGTAGGGCAGTAGGCGCGGCGGATAGGGCAGTAAACGATAGGGCAGTAAAAAGGCCGGCGCGCTTGGCGTCGGCTCGCACTGGGCTATAATCCAGGCACCACGCGGACGTGGCGGAATGGCAGACGCGCTGGATTTAGGTTCCAGTACCTTTGGTGTAAGAGTTCAAGTCTCTTCGTCCGCACCATATTCTCATCCTGTCGAAACCCCCGTGTTTCCCTCGCAGAGGCATCCCACCATGACGCAAGCAAGCAAACTGTTCGCTTTCACGCTGCTGGCAAGCTCCCTGGCGCAGGCGCAAACACAGATTTCGGCCGCCAATAATCCGGAGGAAGTGGACGTTGCCGCTTCCCTGGGGCTGTTGCAGCTACCCCAAGGTTTTCATATTTCGCTGTATGCCGAGGGCATGGACGAGGCGCGCAGCCTTGCCATGGGCGATGACGGCACCCTGTACGTGGGCACGCGCGGCGCGCAGGGCGCACCCCCCATCGGCAAGGTGTACGCCATTCCCGACCAGGACGGCGACGGCAAGGGCGATGAAGTGATCACCATTCTGGAAGGTTTGTTCTATCCGAATGGCGTGGCTTACCACGACGGCGATCTGTACGTGGCGGAAATCAATCGCGTACTGAAGTACGAGAACGTTTCCGCGAGCAACCTGCGCTCCCTGCCGGAACCGGTGGTCGTGGTGGACGGTCTGCCGGACGATTACATGCACGGCTGGAAGTTCATCGACATCGGTCCCGACGACAAGCTATACATTCCGGTTGGCGCGCCCTGCAACACCTGCGAGGTGGAGGGTTATCACGGCACCATCCTGCGCGCGAACCTCGACGGCAGCGATCTTGAAATCTACGCCCGCGGCGTGCGCAATTCCGTGGGCTTCGACTGGGAGCCGGCAACGGGCGACCTGTGGTTTTCCGACAACGGCCGCGACCTGTGGGGCGACGACGTGCCGCCCGAGGAACTCAACCATGCCACCGCCGCCGGCCAACACTTCGGCTTTCCCCATCGCTACGGCAAGACCTTGGTGGACTCCGAATATCCCACCACGCTGAGCGATGCCGATTTCACGCCTGCCGTGCTGGAAATGCCGGCGCACACCGCCGGACTCGGCATCGATTTCTACACCGGCGCGCAGTTTCCCGCCGAATACCGCAACCAGCTGTTCGCCGCCTACCACGGTTCCTGGAACCGCAATCCGATCGACGGCTATCGCATTCGCCTGATGCGCTTCGAGAACGGCATGGCGACGAGCCATGAGGATTTCATTACCGGCTGGGAGCAGGACAACAAATACTGGGGGCGTCCGGTGGATATCGAGGAAGCACCGGATGGTTCCCTGCTGATCTCGGACGATTTCAACGGCGTGATCTATCGGGTGAGCTACGGCGACAACTGAACCGCGCACCATGATCAAGATTCGCGATCTTGAATATCTGGATGCCCTGGATATTCATCGGCATTTCGGCAAGGCGGCCGAGGCCTGTCACGTCAGTCAGCCAACGCTGAGCGGACAGTTGATGAAGCTCGAAGAACAGCTTGGCGTCATGCTCATCGAGCGCCACCCGCGCCGCATCATGTTGACGCCGGCCGGCGAACAATTGCTGACCAAGGCGCGGCGTGTGCTCAACGCCGCGCGCGAGCTGGAAACCACCGCCAAATCGCTTGGCGATCCGCTTGCCGGCGAATTGCACCTTGGCTTCATTCCCACGCTTGCGCCGTACCTGTTGCCGAAGATCATGCCGGCGCTGATCCAGGATTTGCCGCGGCTCGAGTTTTTCCTGCACGAAGCCAAGACTCAAGTGCTGTTGGAAATGCTCAACGACGGCAAGCTGGATGCGCTGGTATTGCCCTGGCTCGATGAAATGCAGGGTTTCGAAGCCTATGAGTTGTTCAACGAGGATTTCGTGCTTGCCGTGAGCCGGCGCCATGAATTGGCGGGGCGCAAACAGGTCAAGCTTGAAGTGCTGCAGGGGCACAAGGTGCTCACCCTGGAAGACGGCCATTGCCTGCGCGATCAGGCGCTCGGTTACTGCTTCAGTGCGGGCGCCAAGGAAGACCGGCGTTTTCAAGCCACCAGCCTGGAAACACTGCGTTATATGGTGGCGGCGAACATCGGTATTACCTTGTTGCCCAAGCTGGCGGTGAGCGAACTCGCGGAAAATCCAGAGATTCGCTATATCAGCTTCCAACGGCCCGCGCCTTCGCGTAAGATTGTGCTTCTGGTGCGGCAGAACTACACACGCCTTGTGTGCATACGCGAGGTTGTGGCCGTCATCAGGCATTGCATGCGCGATGTCTGATGCAACAGTCGTCCTTGCTTCCACCTGTCTTCTATAAGGGTCTTGCATCCTTCTAAAGAGGCAGAGGAAATAAGGGCGATTTTTTTTCTGCAACACACCTTGCATTCCGCTGCGCGCTTGCGTGCGATGGAGTGCAGGGAAGATGCCAAAAGTAGTAAAAAACTGATGGCATCAGCGTCGCGCAAATAAGCGCTACGTGCCCCGCGGGGGTGGTGGTTACGAAAAGTTAAAATATTTTTGTGATTGCTCTTGCACAGGGTAATGTGGTGAGTATAATGCGCGCTCTCTCGGGGCGAGGGTCGCCGAGAAAGTTCTTTAACAGACAGATCAAGTAATAGAAGTGGGCGTTTGCCATTAGGGATCGGAG
>Ga0182745_1000584_pt1 | contig 39493 bp, 39 predicted proteins | sample eDN3rd30CKraftBY_FD_128523 | JGI IMG/M metagenome (GOLD analysis project Ga0182745, IMG submission 128523) | Enriched backyard soil microbial communities from Emeryville, California, USA - eDNA 3rd pass 30_C Kraft BY (version 2) (version 2) | ecosystem: Environmental > Terrestrial > Soil >...
ATTAGGACAATTTTCGATTCCTTGTGTAACTCCATTTTTGACTACCTCCATGCAAGAATTAACGGGAACTCCATCGATCCCCTCCCTGACTTATAGCGCATGATAACGTCCTTTATCAAGCATTAATTTTCTTATCAGGGGCAGGGGCGTGATTCCATCCTCAGCCGAAATCAACTCTCAGCTGATACTGAACGACCTGAATCTGCGGTTTTTTGCCTGCAGCCAACTCGGCCTCAGCGGATAACCTTCGCGCCCCCCCCGTGAACCAGCATCCCTCGGAGCGCGTTGCTTCGCCGCGAAACTCTGAGCCGTCATCCTTTGCAGCCAATTTGCCCGTAGCCAACGCGATCAGTGAGGGATTCAACCAGTCGGATCCAGTCGATCAAGTCAGCCGTCAGAGGCTTCCGCAACTTTGACAACTACCGTACGGGAGCCCTGTTCTACTGCGGTAAACTTGACCTAAAGCCAAAACTGACTCACTAAATTCCCCAAAGAGCCGCCAGGAATGCCTTTTCAGCGATGGTCGGCTAATGAGATGGCCATCATGGTTGATACCGGAGAAAGACGCTCCGTGCCTGAAGCCTCCATGCATCAAGCATGCCAACGAAATATTCCTGGAACTTGCACGATCGCCGAATTCTCGTCCACGTAACCTAAGGTCATTGGACGCCCCTGGTCACAGAACATCTCGACGAAAGCCTTCAGCAATCTTGACTGACGCATCACGTTCACCTCACTTGCCAGGTGATCCACAATCTGTCGCGAGACGAGCACGATCAACTTTGCTCGCGCTCTTGAAGCCATCACATTGAACCGATTCAGACTCATTAAGAACTCTTCCTCGTCCGCTATCTGGTCCGGGTCACCAAGTGCGAACGAGACGATCATGATGTCGCGTTGTTGGCCCTGAAATCGTTCAACTGTATCCACTGCATCGCGGATTGATTCCGCAGCTGCCCCGGTTGCCTGGAAAACATCAATCAAGCGACTGACAATAAGTCCTTGCTGCGCCCGGTGGGGTGTCACCACTCCAACCGCTTTCTCCCAGAACCCATGGCCTGAGTACGGAGTTGTGGAGAAGGGCTTCGGCGAGCCGGTTATTGGATCGTTCTCGCCAGCAAGTTGAACGCTAACCCGACCGTGAATCAGTTTCAAAAGTGCTACTACGGCGTCCGCCTCGAAGGCGTTTCTCTGGCTACTGCCACCATCGTCATAAACGAATGTAGTTGTGGGGTGATCTGGAGTCAGTAGTGCCCCCCACTCTTGGGTCCAGAGTAAAGAAGGCGGCCAATCAGCAGGAGCGCTAATCGGCAAAGGTTGTGTAAGGCGGATCCGCAAACTCGGCGAGTGACTCTGTAGTGTACGACGGTAGCCAGATTGCCGTGCAAATTCGACAATCTCCTCGTTCGACCGGTAGTTGACGTCCAATGCGGATTGAGGCACCGAATGAATGGCCTCGTAGAACCTATAAACTGATCCGACAAGGTTTTCAAGCCCTAAGGGTGGTTCAGCCTGATGTATCGGTGGCAGTTGGTTTGGGTCCCCAGCCAAAACAATGCTACCGTTTTTCGCTATTGCACATAGCGGAAGAATCGCATGAGCAACGTCCATCTGTGATGCTTCGTCGATGATGATCAGATCGAACCACTCCTGCATAGCGTTGCCACCACTGCAGGTCAATAGATTATAAACCTGCTCAGGCGGCGCTCCGACGACAATCAACGCATCGTTACTCATCAGGCTGTTGCGAAGGCTGATGACATCTGGTGACGGACCACGGAGGTCTAATTCGATGTCGATCGCGGGAGCAATGGTGGCGGACGGTTGACGAAGTCCCGATCGGACCCGGTAGGTAACGCAATTCCCGCAAGTCATCGCATCAAGGTCTTGCGCAATATCGAGAAGCACATTGTCGATCGCCGTGTACGTTGACGACGTAACTAGAACGCGAAACGGCTTGCCCGCTTGCTCAGCCTCTAAGATCGCCCCATCGACGATCGCACGCACGGTACGGCTTTTTCCGGTGCCCGGTGGCCCCCACACCAGTCTTGTCCGAAATGATAATGCATCCTCCCACGCTTGCCATTGAGTCGCATTAAGCGTCAGCGAATGTGTGGGGTGCTCTTCAAGCTGCGTACGAATCGGTGACAAGTTCCTGGCGACCGGTGTGGTCGACATCACTTGGCAGTTCCACAAAAAATCTGCGACTGGAACGTGAGGCGTGCCGCGTGATCCACGAGTCCTCCCCACTTGGCCGATCGCTGTGCGAACCGCAACAACATGGGGACTGTTGGCGGCAAGCGGAGGGTTGCCTATCGCTTTAAGCGACGCTTCCAGCTTTCCCGAAAAGAAGTCTCGTTGCTTTGGGTCCAAGACAACATTTTGAGAAAGGTCAAGTAAATCATTGTTGACCAGATCGACAATGACACCACGATACCGGGGGTTCAAATCAACAACGATCCTGAGAGAAGCACGATCAATATCAACGACACTAACACCGGTGACATCTTGGAGCAATATCTGCCAAAGTCGGTACTCGAACTGTGTCTGATACGTCGCTTCCAACGGAGTATTGCGGACCAATCGTCCCAACGTCTCATCTAAGAATCCCGCATTGTTCTCAGGCGCAAGTGCGCATTGAAACTCGCCAACTTTAAACTTTACGTCGCGAGAATCTGCTGACATTTCATAGACATACCGATGTGGCGCTGCCGTCAAACCAAAACTGGCGAGGCACTGTTGCTGCTCCTCGCCGGTCAACCGTCGCACCAATCTGGCGCTACGAAAGCGAGCTGTCCGCTCATGAGCGGGCATCGCACGGACAATCTGGACATCTAGCTCATCCAACGCGGCATTCAGTCGTGAGTACATATGCCAAAGTTGACCGTCGAATGATGCACTTGCAATACGACTCGGAGGCCCAACCTCAGCAGGCGGCGCGCACTGACTTAGCTGTTGACGAAGGTCGATTTCCAACCGTTGGGCAATCGTTTCAACCGCCGAAAGACGCTTCTTCACCGTTTCAATGTACGTGGTCATTTGGGTCTGCCACGGCGGATTCGTGACGCGACTCCAAATTTCATGAGCGCGTTCTGATGGGATCTGATCGCTAAGTGGAACACTAAACAACGGATGCACATTGAACGCTGCGATATGCGATGGCAGGTCTGGGTGATGGTACTGACGCGCAATCTCGAGAAGGCTGTAATAATGCGGAATGGGAGCTGCGAGATGACTCTTCACCGCGTCGCGAACGGTCGTAATTGGTGAGCGTCGCGTTGCCATATCCGGATTTTTAAGTACACCTTCCGGTGGGAACAGCCAAGTCAAATGTTGGATGTCAGCTTGGCTCATGATTGCGTCGAGGTGCCGGCCAACGATTCTTGCAAGGTGTTGGAATTGAAGGTCATCCCACAAGTAAACCTGCATAGATGAGCGATGCTGAGCTTTTTGCGACCGACCAAGCGCACGGATCTGTGGCAATGCCTGGGTCTGAGCGTCTGATTGCTGGACAGCATCAATGATGTTGTGTATATCTCGTAGGAACGCGAGCAACTCGTGTTGCTCTGCTCGCAAATCGCGATCTGCAACCACGCGAGCACTCGCAGCCCATTGTCGATTCACACGCTGTGTCGTTAGCGGCGAATTAAAGCCACGAGGCTCGAGCCAGAAGGCCTTCAATCCGAAAGCGACCGAGATCGCGCTTCCAATATCAAAATCTACGGATAGAAAAATTCGCAAATCTGCCCATTGAGGCATGATCGCCGAAGTGCCACTTTGTCCAACGATGCTCGACTGATTCGACTGCAGCGAAGCAGCCCTCGACGCGACAACCGTTCGGCTCGCTCGCAAACTTTGGTGCGAATCGAATATGGTGTCACTTGGAAGTTTGGTCGCGAGCACTGCCACCTGGTTCACACCAGCAGTAGCCAGCATCTGCCGGGCGCCTCGTGAGACGAATGAAACTCGGCTCAAATGATCGTTGGATTGTGCTTGCGGTAAACAATGGTCGGCGTGCGCGGAAACTTTCGGGTCTTTGCTACTCGGCGGACGATGTTCTCCCAGGTAATCACAGTAGGAACACCGGTTATCAACATGCCAATCTAAGTCTTTCCACGAGCCACTCTGAACAACATTTAAGACGCGTGGAACGTCATCATGAAGGAAACGCTGAATGTAGAGCGAGAAAACGTCAAAGGGAACAATCTCCAGATCGACTTGCATTGCATCGCGTAGTTGATTGAATGTTGGTAAACGCTGCTCCTTTTCGATATCCCGTTTGACCCGCATCAGGGTGGACGCATCATGCGACCCAGGCCAAACGGCTGCGTCGGCAGTGACCACGAATTCAGAATCGAGACCTTCGTCGATCAACCAACCCGCGAGTACCATGCTGTAATAAGCGACCTCGGCAAAATACCCCTGCGAAGGCCGAGCCGTCAACTTAATATCAATGACACGTAGTTGAGTTCGTTTGTCGTCTGGTGGAAGTGGTGTTATCTTTCCAGCGGGGTCGACAACTTCGGCGAATAACTGCGGCAATGCGAATTCAATGATGTCAGGCCGCACATTCCCATAGGCAAGATTGAATTGAGCACGATGGTCGGTAACTCCTATCGCCCGTTGAAATGCACCACCGTCACGGACGTCGAATTGAGACTCGACCAAAAACATTCCCGGAGTAAGTGTTTTAATAACGCTTAGCAATTCTGTCGTGTCGTATTGTGTTTTGCCACTAGACGTCACACGAGCATTCCCTGCCACTGCGGCAATCCCGAATGTCTGGGTAAGGTCGTGTAGTTTCTCAGCTTGCCATTCCTCACCGGCAGCGCGAATGTGCTGTAGTCCTGGCCGTGGTGATTGAGCATACGGCATGCCATATTGTGCGCGTTCGGCTGCATGCCCCTTCGTGTCGGGAAAGAGATTCAGCGCGAGTTGGCGTTGGCATTTGGAGCGAATATATTGCGAGAGAGCCTGTTTATTCACTTGCGGCATTCGTGTCCCATTCGTTGTCGGCGGATTTCAATAGTTCTTTTAGGGGGCGACGCCCAATGCGTCCATCAACGCTGAACATTCCAAGCGATGCAGCAACCAAAGAGGCGCGAAAAAGATTGACGCGATCCGGCTCGCGAAAGGCAACATGGTCAACGCCATCCAGCAAATCAATGTACTGAGCGCAATGCCCGCGTGCCGCGATAATTGCTTCGGAGCCAATGTTCGCGACTGCATCCCTAACTCGTCCCTTTCGGCAAACCACAACTGCATCCCAGGCGATTGTTCCTTCTTGTCGGTGGGGACCAGCGGAACTGTTGCCGAGCAATGGGAACACTTGGATGGGCTGCCACCCGCCTTTTGCAAGCGCATAAGCGAGAGATTCCCATCCGAGTGGCGTTTTGTGCTGAAAGCTAAAGACAAGACGACCACCGTCACGAAGAACTCGGCGCATCTCACAAAAGCAGTTCGCTAAGCCCTCTTTAAAAGCCTCAAACCCAGATGGCCCCCGTGAGATCGCTGACAGGTTATCAGGCAGGGTGGCGGACTTCGATTTAGGCGCAAGACCAAACATCTGCATCCACGGCAGGTAAAAGTCTGCAAGCTCAGAATAGGCAATGTTGTCGAAGTAGGGCGGGTCCGTCAGGATAAAATCGACACTATGGTCCTGCAGTTGCTTTAGATCGCTCGTGTTCCCATGGATAATCCATCGTTTCTGTTTCGGACGATCTTTGAGAGTCCCCGATTTGATGAATCCTCCATCAAGATGTGCCACTGTTGGGGCATTCGCGAAGTCTATTGCTCGCTGAACTTGGCGAACTGCATGTGGAAAGGTTCCTCGCCCGGTTCCGTCAATCCATGGATTGATCTCCACCGGGCGACTGACATGTCGGTAGGCGCGAATCGAAAACAATGGCGCAAGGCGACGCCACCCGAACGCATAATAGGTCATCATGCAATTGGTAGCTAGATGGTCGCTAAACGCTAACGCGAGAGCGTCGTGTGCGGGCTTATCAAGAGACTTGATTTCTTCGGCCAAGTACGACAAGTGAAGCAACTGTCTCGGATTGAATAGCTCATGATATTTTCGATATCCGTACTTTACGAGGCGGTTGTCGGCCCTGTCACGCTTTGGAATCGAACGCGATGGAACCCCCTTCCAGCCGCCGTAACGCTTGCGTTGAGAAAGTGCTCGATGCGCCTCGCTAACTCGTTGCCGATCCTCGTCGGTCGCTCTCTGGAACTCCCGTTCTGACATCAAATATCGAGAACGCCCTTCGCCGGTCGGTATCGTTTCAAGAGCAAAGAGTTGCCATTGAGGACATCCCCCGGTTCGTCCCGCAATATCTATTAGATTTTCCGGAACGTCACAAAATGGGCAACTCAACTTTCCACGGACGACTGTTCCTGAGTTGATCCTTACCCACGCGTCGCATTCTTCGCACCGAAAGCTCTTTCGCTTCAGCGGAAGCGCCGCAACACTGTGGCATTCGCTGCAAAAGCACCACTGCTTTTTTGTCGGCGCGTCGAATGCCAACTGGTAGTGAGGGTGTGCTTCGATCGTTTCACCACACCCCGAACACTCGACTAATTGAACCCAGAACGCATGAAGGATTCGGCGTGCGTTCCCCTCTTGGTCGCATGTCTCATAGTATCGCGACGTTTTCTTGATCAATCGTTGCTGCAACTTCCGAAAGCCATCTTCAAGACCACATATTTGGTGCGCTCTCAGCTCAAACGAGCTGATTGCGCAGGCAACGGGATCAACGTCTACACCGATAGGCGAAGCGCCCATCCTGGCGGCTTCGACGACTGAAGTCCCGCCACCGACGAAAGGATCGAGCACCGTCATCCCTTCGAGATTTACGCCGTGGTAGTACGCGTCCCAGAAGTCCTCGTTAGTGCTAATTTTGGCAGCAACCAAAATTGCCCGAAAGGCCGAACTGAACCGTCTGGCAAACCAGCGGTGCGCATGGTAGATCGCAACCGGCGACCGCCCTTCCCGGTACGCCAATGTAGCTAACTCGCGAATCGGTATCGCAGCGGTATCAAGTTGAGTGAGTTGCGTCCCGCGAATTTCGTTTGTCCCTCGTGAACAAGCTCAGCGATTACAATCGGAAAGCGAATTGCATGGTTGGGCTGTTTCGCAGCCCTTTCCCTGCAGTTTCAATTGCTCAAAGATACCATGAGGCGTTGGTGCGGCCAACCGCCCAAGAGCGAATCGCGTACACGCCTTGGCACTATCGCCTGAATGATCCGACTGCACCGATCCATCACGAACATCCACTTCGGTTCACGATGCGGACTTTCGGGCAGTCTGCTTCGGTGGCCGATGCCGGATGCAAGGGCTTCATTGACCGGTGAAGCGAGCGAGCGTTGCGAATTGGCTTCAGTTCGCCCGCCAGACGCAAGTAGCGGTTTTTTCGACGACAGGCGACGACGTAACTACGGTTTCAGATCGGTAACAAAACTTTTTCCATTGTGCTCCACTCTGAGCTAGCCTTCGTGAGCCAGGACGGCGTATCCTGGACTCGCAACCGAACGGCCCTGAAGCCGCTTCGGACTGACAAGCCGATGCGTTGGCGGTTCAGACTTTGGACGAGGCTCCGTGGCGTGCAAGCGGGAACCTCGTGGAAGAACCTTTTTTGTCAGAACAGGCGGTCGGACTGACAGGGCGTGGGTGGTCCATCCGCGGAAGGCAGATCGTCGGCGGAGAACTGATTTAGCCTCTCGGCCCAGTCCTGGGCACTCGGATCGAGCGGCATGCTGGTGATGCGGCGGAAACTGCCGCCAACATCGATGCCGAGCTCGCGATTGCGATTGGTCCAATGTAGTTCACCGGCGATCTCATCCAACACCTGCCGAACGACGGCCAGTTCCTCGCGGAGCCGGTCGAGCGTTTCGGCCAATGAATCCTCGGGTGTGGGCTCGGAAGTCCTCGATGTCATGCGTCGTCCTCCTCGCTTGAAAAGATGTTGCCCCCGGCATGGGCGGCGAAAGGGTTCGGAATGGGCCTGCCGGCGGCCCATGAGTTGCGCCGGTCACGGCAGTTCAAAGTGAAGCCTTGGCCAGCAGCCAGGTGCGCAGCAAATCGCCGCTACTAGCCGTTGAGTTGTTGGCAGGCCGGGCAAACGCCGAGGTGCGTGTACCAATCCAAGGGAGACCGCGTCGGATCGTCCGCCGCAATCTCTTCAAGCGAGGCGACGTAGCTCTGCACGAATTGGACGTCAGCCCAATCGGCAGGTATCTCGTCTACGCCGTCGCATTCGCTGGTGTCGCAGTTACTGCAGCGCAATCGAATTTCCTGAGCCATTTGGTTTTGCCTTTCATGGGGGGAAAGAATTGCAACTTGCTTCGGCCGACAGAAACGTGGAGCGGCAAGATAATGGGAGCTTGCCGCCGCGCTACCGTGGATGAGCTGACGACAGTGGATACTTGGGAAAAAAAACCTTGTTTTGCACGCCACCAGCCTCCACCGACAGGCAGGCGTCCCTGCTGGACAGCGGAGTTGGTACGGTTGGTGCTTCTGCCCGGTCAGGCGGTTAAAGAGATCGTCAGGTACTTGAGCAGAGCCATGCCACAAAGGAGCGGCGACGTCAAATCAGTGTGGCATTGATTGGCAGTTTTTGCACGTCGCCAGATGCGAGATGAAATTGACTTTTGTCAAGATGTATGGCAGTAGACTGGCGATCAACCTGGGTTTCTACACGAGTAATCGGTGGCCTGGATGATTCTGACAATGAGTCATCTCAATTCAGTATGTTGAATTAGCGGCATCGCTAGCCGAAACTCAAATAGCCACTGCATCCGTTCTTTGCAACTCGCTTTTAGCGCTCACTATTCGAGCAGATGCCACACCTATCGATACGGCTTGGGCACAGGGCCTGAGCCGTAACCGATAGTGTGCACCAGCAAGGTTCTCACAACGGTTTTCTTTCCGCTCCGCTACTTTCCGTAGGCGCAAGTGATGAAGAAAGCACCTCCAACTCCATCGACCATTCCTGTTTGTTCAGAGCCAGTAGGACCATCCGCTTTGCGGAAGTCAGGGCAGATGTCACTGCAGTTCGAAGCTCCGCAAGAGCAACGAGTCCTTGAGTGTTCGCCGAAAGACAAGAGCGCTTCCGCCAATGCAAAACGCGCCAAGTACGCGTCTGTAAAAAAGGTGTCTCTCGTATTCGAGCGATCACTGCAGGACAGGCCATGCCTGACGAGTTCCCCAGCGGCAATGGCGTTCTTCAAAGACTATTGGGCGGATAACCCGGCAAACGATCAAGAGCGATTTGTGGTCGCATGTCTCGACACGAAGCATCGGGTTCAATGCGTCGTGGTCATCACTATCGGAACGCTAGACGCGTCGCTGGTTCATCCACGTGAGGTGTTCAAGCCTGCGTTCATCGAGGGATCATCCGCGGTGGTGTTGTCGCATAATCATCCTTCGGGGAATACGGCGCCGAGTCACGAAGATCACGCGGTCACCAACAGATTGACGGAAGCGGGAAAGTTGCTCGGAATCGCAGTACTTGATCACATCATCCACGGTGACGGAACTGGCGACGTGCTCTCCATTCGTGAGTGCAGGTAGTCACAGCAACGACACTAAAGTATTCGTTGGAGCCGCTTGCAGCTAATGCGAGCGCTATCGCCCGAGCGGCAATGATTTTAATTCACGGATTCCTGGTGCACATTACCGGTTCCGCTTTCGCATCTCCACTTGGAATCGGACTAAACCAGTCACGGCTTCCACAGCCAATAGGGATAACGTTGGAGACCCTATCAGCGCCATGGTAAGTGAGGTCTCGACGTTGGCAAACCCGTACTGGGAAATTCGGTTTCAAACGCTAACCCATCTACCGATCCCTGACAGAGCGGAGCAAGCGAGAGACATTTCTATGATTTGCCCTCCTGTGTTGACTGTTTTCCGACCTTCGCTTTCCGTAAAGAAAAGGCCCGGTAGTGCATCGGACCTCAAAAAACCTGCCGATCGTATCGGACTCGATTATCTCCGCATGGCAAACTGCCGCGGAAAACGAACTGGGCCGGCTAGCTCGTTTCGCTGGACGTTGTCGACTCGCTGAAGATCCACGAATGGGCCAAATCGGCGACTTTTGCGACTAGCGGCAGGTCATCTCGCCCGAAACTGGTCGAATCCTTCCAAGCTTCACCGTCTCGGTACAGCCGAGTGATCGTGACGTTGTGACGGATACCGACGTCTGTCGAGTTCTCCCAAATCGCGGCCTTGATTCGACCCATCCGAATCTCATGAACCGGCTTTTTTCCGCGAGGCTCCGTGCGAGCATCGCTGCCGTTTCGTGAAACAGACTTTGTCGTCGTCATGATTGACTCCGGGTAACTAAGGAATGGAAAGTTGGTCCCAGCACAGCCCGACACAGGCTTTCAGCCAGAACCGTTTGCAGGCGGGGCAGTCCCGCCAAGCGGTGATCAACCACGGGAGCAAAGCCCCCACGGCTAAGCCAGCGGGCAAGATTGCCCGCATGCTCCTTTGCGACTTCCCTGTCTCCCGTCATGAGTGCATCAAGCAACTCACGGTAGGTCGCTTCGGGATCCATCGCTAAACCGCCAATGACAAGAGGGCTCCGATGCGAACTTCTTGCTCGGTCCGGTCGCCAGCATGTCGGGTCTCCCGCGTCGCACGGGTCAGGGCATCGACCAGGTTGAAGACGGTGAATCGCCCGCTGTCGCGCGCCACCGATTCAACTGCTTCCTTGACCATCTTCGATGGGATGCTGTGTCCAGCCAGTGCCTTCGCAGCCTCCTCGGCATCGCTGCCGAGCGTCGTATCCATCGCCTTGCGAATCGATTTGGCGAAGCCGTCGCGACGTTCGTCGCGCTTGATCACCAGTCGTTCGATGATCCGTTGGATGTCATCGATAGCTTCTCCAACCTTGGCCGTATGCTTCCGGCTGAAGCTCACCACCTCGATTGCGTCCCAAACGATGTGGTTGGAACAAATACGCTGGTACCAGAAGGTCTCGACACCGACGGTGCGGCGGCCGACTTCCGAGTTCCAGACGAAGAATCCCGGAGCAAACTGCTCGCCCCCGATATCGACCCAAGCTGAGTCATCAATCAGGAAGGCAAACATATCCTGCTGGCCGGCATAGAGGCCCGTCGCTCCGTTGAAGCCTGGAGGCGGCGGAGCAAAGCCATCCGCGGACTGCCGAACCACGTCCAGCAGGTCTGCATCGAACAGCCGCGTGTAGCTGGCTCCGTGGATCGACCGCACCGCGGAGCCGTGGGTCAGGATTTGCAGCGGTTTAGTGCCGCTCGGCAGGGTTTCCTGAAACACGGTTGCGGCGGTCTCCGGCTGGAGCCGATTGACCGTCTCTTTTTGGATGCCTGCCAAGCCGCACATCTGGCCGAAGCTCCAGTCGTTCAGACGGAAGTAGCCATCACCGACGAGGCGGAGGCAGACCGAATCAACGACTCCTTCGGGAGCGATCGATCCAGGAAGCTGCCAGCGCTCCTCAGACTGATCACGCACCGTTCGGCAATGGTTGTGCAGGGCGTCGAGCGAATCGAATCGCTCGTCATCCGGCCGCGAGAAGAGTTGCTTGGACGCACGATTCAGGTTAGCCATCGAGAAGTCTCCCAGAAACGAGTTAAGTAAACACAAACCTTGAAAAAATGAGGATGCACCACCGGTCCTCGGTCGCGCGGCTGAGAGACCAGGCGAACGAGTACCGATTAGTAAACTGAACGTCTTCCCAAATTGAGCTAAGAGTGAGCTGTTGTATGCTGTGTTGTGATTTAGGGTGTTCTTTATGTTGCATTTGGCTTTTGCATTACTGAATGCCGTTGACAATCCAGCAATTTAGGATGCCTGATGTTTTGAATTGTCAGCCGAGGACATTCAGTTGTAATGCCGCCATGGCGTATTCAAGAAGATAGCTTCCAGGCTGGTGAGTGTCGGCCGAAAGCTTTGATGTCGGTCGGCCAGGCCGCTCTTGTGCTGGCTTCCTGGGCATCCAGGGAGAGAATGTGGCTTGCGGAGCGCCGCAGTTCGATTCTATCTAACCTTCGCCTGCTGGCCGGCAGAAATCTCGCCCGCTGGTCTCGTCTCGATTAGCCCTGTCACACTGATGTATTGCTGGAACTAGCAAGTGAGCCACGAGACAACATTGTGTAGCCATATTCACCGTTCGCAGGCATCTGAAGCATCGGCCCTTCGGCGGTAGCCATGGAGAGTTGCTGATCTATTCACCTGCTTTCGGCGGCTGTCATCCATCGGGTCTCGCCCCGTCGAGGCCGAAGGCCCCCTGGACCCGATGGATGATGGACGGCGAAGGCGGATAAGCGGGCCGACATCCAGAGCGGTCGAAGCAAATCCCTGTCCCACGTCCCCATCTGCTTTTGGTGGCCGATTTCGGAAGGTCTCTGTGCGTGCCCGGCAGCGAGGCTATTAGAGCGATGCACCCGACCATGGCGCGACTTGCCATCGGCTGGCTTCCGTCGCTGCCTCGTCGATGTGACCGACGCATGCCAAAGCATGATCCGGCATGTTGCTGTGACCGCGCTGATTCACGAATAGATCGAAAAGTCGCAGCCGCTTAGCCGCTTTGTTTCCCACCGTCGTTTTCTCCTCAGTTCCCCCTTTGCGTGACAAGCTGAGGGGCAACGGGTTCACAAGCAGAGCGATCACCGTCAGCGGGCAAAGAGTACAACGAAAACGCCCCTCTGGCCTTCACGGGAATTGCATGAGGAGCCTTCAGCTAAACGGCTCACACCCTGGTCCGACGCACCTCAAGAAATCGCGGCGTTTATGGCCCCACCCCCGTGATCGGGTCGGCTATACTCGGCAGCTCACCAATGGAGGGGTGTCGCGACATTTTCATTTCCGCGCGACCGGATTAACCGGCATCCCGAAAGAAAGGCCCCGTCCGATGCTGCCCCGTGCTCTTTTGTATCTGTGTTGCGGTATCGTGCCCCTGGTAGGCGTGGCAAGGGCCGAAACGCCCACTGGATTGGTCAAGCTGGGGACTGACGCGTTGATCGCCGTGTCCAACAACGGCAAGTCGCTCGCAGCTTGGTCGTCCGTCAGTCCCGGCAGCATCCGGTTTGTCTCGACAGAAACCGGCGTGAAAGGGGCAACACTGCCTTTGGAACCGGAAACAGAACTCTTGTTGCTGAGCTTTCGGCAGACAGACGGGTTCCTATCCGCAGTGACATCGGACGGCCGCTTTTTAACCTGGTCCGGCCTGAAGGCGTCTGAAGCGATCGAACTTGAAGGGGGCGTCTTACGAACCGGCACCTTCGAGCTCTCTCGCTCAGCGACGATGCTCGCTTTCGGCGGAATGCCCGACGACAACGGACATGCAGGTAGCGTCTGGGACCTGAAAACAGGAAAGCAGAAGCACCGCTTTAAAGAAAAGTCCGGGCTTCTCGCCGCAATTTCCACTGACGAGAAACGGGTTTTTCTGGTCACCTCCAACGATGTCCGCTATTGGGACGCTGCTTCTGGCGAGGAAACTTCGCTGGAAGGGTTCTCAGAGGAAATCGAATCAGCCCGAAGGAGCCCTGATGGCCGATATCTAATGTGCTTATCAAAAGCTCGGGTTTGGCTGGTAGATACGGTCGACTGCGGTGTTGATTACATCGAGGGCTCGGTCGGTATGCGGGTAGCTTTTTCCGCAAAAAGCGATCGCGTAGTGATTGGCCATAGTACGGCGTCAGAAGGAAAAACCGAGGTGTGGTCGCTTGGAGAGCGTTTATCAGACCTTGCCTTTGAAAAGGAATACAGAGGGCGAAAGGCGGAACCATTCGGTGTCGGAAACTCAGCGATTGTTTATCACGGTCATACTGAAGAAGATTCCCTTCTGGTCCAGGACTTTGCGGGCGGTGAGCCGATCCTCGCCGCTTACAATTCAGGCTTACTCGACGATGCCAGAGGCCGCTATGATTCGTCTGCGACCCTTATCCAGATGACACCCAGGGGCACTCGAGTCGCTCTTGGACGTGCCGATGGTACACTCGGGGTTTGGACTACGGACGCGACTATCAATGGGTTTGCACCCAAAACGTCCTCCAGAGAATCTCGTGTGCAAGTGGAGCGTCGCGGTAGTCGCTGTTTGGGTATTTTGTCGCTTCCTTCACCTCCAACGGAAGCAAAGTTCATCGGTAACCAAGGATCGATGCTAATCGATTTAATCGATGGCAGCAAATATCTCGCGGTCGGCCCGCTTGCGTTTCCACCAGATGCGGTCGCTACTCTCCGGTACCGAAGTTGGGCGGAATATTCTAAGGTAACTCTGAACGAAGTTGATTTCTCACCCGATGGGAAGTTGCTTGCCGTCGCACTTGATGGAGGCCTGTCTATCGTCAATGTTGCGACCGGAAAGGAGCAGGAATTTTATCCGCATGGCTGTTTTGTCGCGAGATTTGGCAGTAGTGGTGATAAGGTTTTCTGCGCAGGACCACGGCAAAGCGGGATTGCAGATTTACGCCGACGAACTTTTGTGCCGATAAACGATCTCGGAGCAGCAACGGGTCGATTTGCGACACCGCGACTCGTCACAAACTTTTCCATAGACAAACGCGGCGTTCTAGTTGAAGCAGAGACGGGTCGAGTGGTTAATTACTTCAACGCCGATTTGATCGATCGGGTGATGCAGTATGGTGTAAGTGAGAACGGAGACTATTTCATCATGGCTGGCCGCGGGCGTGGTCAAAGCAAGATACACTTCGAAGTCTACGGTGCCAGGGACGGCAAACCGATTGCTTCCATGGAGTCTCAAAATACGGGATTGATGGGATGTCACGTCCTTTCTGACGGCCAGACTGCGATCGTGGGATCGAACAGGAGGGCTGCCATTTATGATGTTCGTCGTCGGCGGCTTCTTCGAGCGATACCCGACGAGAAATACCGCGACGAAGAAGACAATGAAAATCGCGAGCCAGGATTTATCAGTGGTATCGTCAATAGACGTGCAGTCGATACCGACCTAGATTCACTTTTCAGCTTGCGGGGCGACGCGGTTAATGCGACCTCGATGTGTGTGAACGAGGCCGCAGGTCGCGTGCTGCTCGCAGAGTACAAGCGCGTTTCGATCTGGGATCTCCACTCCGGTGATTTGATTTGGCTCGGGGATTTCGACGCGGGTAAGGTGGCGTCAGCGGCCCTGTCCCCGGATGGAAGTGTCGTAGCAATTGGAAAAGAGCATGGAGAAGTGCATATCCAGCGGATCAACAAATGACTTCCGAGGCTAGAGCTTCCTAAGGGCGGGAGCAATTCGGTTGATTTGTCTCAAAGCCACCTGGCCAATTTGAAACTGTCGTTGGGCGCTGCCGCGAGTCTCAGGAAATGAACGTTCACATGCGTACCGATATTGCCAAGGAGAAGTCAGTGGGCCGTCTGGCGGTGCACTGGCTCCAGAAAAACGTCGAAAATCACCTGGAGTCACACAAGGGGCCTGAGAGAACCGATGTTGCTGACTCGCAGGAATCCCGAGAAGCAATTGCACAGTCAGCACTCAGCACGCCATGTCAGCAGATGTCGGCGGCAGAAGAGAGTGCACCCTACCGGAGCGGAATCAGTAACCTTTTTCATCGAAGGGCACTGCAACAGAGTCGTTATTCCTTAGAGGTCGGACCGGCGAAGCTGACCGCGCGCGAGGTGGCGAACTCGCAGCACCTTCACTATCCCCTTCTCGATGAAGAACACGACGCGGTGAGTTGGATGTGATCCGATTCCAAAATAGAACTCACGGATAGCCACACCGAGCTTTGCAGCCTCAGGCGATAGTGGCCGACGCTCAGCAGACTCGCTGAGGCTGGCGATAGCCGGATAGATTTCTAGATACCAACGATGGGCCTGTTCAAGCGACCGATGATCGTGCCACCACTGAAATGCTTCGGCAATATCCGCCTCAGCAACGGGCATGATTATGACTTTGAACATTAAGCGCCCGACGGGATTCCTTTTTGCCTTCGGAACTCGGCATCAAACTCCGCAAGCGGGCGTCCCTCGCCGCGAACGGCCTGATCCAGGCCCACTTGAATCGCCGCACGTTCGCCGTCCTGTTCGATCAAATTCAGCACATACTGCTCAATCGTTGTGAAGCCAGCACTGATCGCGAGCGTCTTGACGGTTGGTTCTTGATCCGCTGGAATTTCTATTTGCATAACTGTCTCCTGTTTGACGAGTGTACCACGGCAAAAGTGGCTTGGTCAAAGTGTTCCCTGATGCTGCGAACTACGCTGCGGTAATGGTCTGATCCGGGTTGACGGTGAAGGGGGGCTTCGTGATGAGCGTGGCAAGCAACGCTTTTGCACCGACGCGGGACAGCCCACGGGCGAGCATCTGCGATTTAACGCCGCGGAGCAGCTGATCGAAGGACAAGTGGTCATTTTTCCCCAGAGCCGCCAGTGCCAGCTCTTGGACGAGCGTGGGGTTCGCACGCGGCTTCGTTCGGGTGGCTGGTGAACCGCTCGTGGCCGTCGACTTCGGTCTATCGTCGCGGAGCGCAGCCAGTGCCGACTGGATCTGATTGAGCCGTTCCCCTACACGCTTGGCCTGAGCCGAGAGATCGTTAAGTTCCAGCGTGAGGCTAGCCTCGTGAACAGCCAAATTTTCGATGATGTCGCCGAGTTCCGTTGGAACAGCCATGTTTTACTTTCGAGATTTATGGGTTGTAAAGGGACACTTAGCGGTGCTTCGGCTGTGGTCACTGCCTGCCCGGCAGGGGCGGTGACAAGACATTTGCAATTTGCAGAATTGTCGTCCGAGCATGCACGGGGAGCGTCGGCCACGCCGCGATCAGTCGACTTAAGCTCTGCAGGTCGTCGCCGGTCAGAGGTTCGTTTTCAAGCGAGTTTGGCGTTTGATTTGTGCCACCTGCTGCCTGCTGCTGACGCGCAGGGTCGCCGATCTGCTGCTGTGGCGCTGTCGAGCCTGAATGGATTTGGCGTAAGTCGTTATCTGGCAAGCTACTTACGGCACGCGGTAACCGGTCTACGGAACCGAAGGTTACTGGTTCGAATCCAGTGGGGTGTACTCGACTTACGTCAATTTGCCTTCCCGGCTGTACCCAGGTACAACTTCGCGGCCACGGCAGTCCGGCCGTTCTCTTCTCGGCCATTGAAACAGCGGGTCTGCGAACCGCCTCTTTTGTACCTGCCTCTGTCCGCCGGGATTAGGCGTTGACGGCCAGCTACAGGCCTCTCCTGCTCTCGCCCCCCGCTGCTTGCGAGAGGTTCGGTGTCATCAAACCCGCAGGCAAGAAGGTCGCATCGAAAACCAATATTGAAGAAGCGGTGAAGACGCCACCCCGACGAAAAAAAGACATCGGACAGCATGCGTAAGGCTGACTCAGCATCCGACTCTTGCACATTGTTCGAGCATCGGAGGACACCGACCTTTTAGATTTGCCATTTTCGCTGGCGCTATTGTTGCTGTTGTTGTTCAACTTGTTCGTCGAAAGCGGCTTTGTTGCGGAAGGTGCTGATCTTTTCCAGCGGAATATCCAGCGGCGGCAAGCGTTCAAACCATGACAACGAAGGCAGACGGTCGAGTTGCCGCGTGGCCACGCGCACCGAAATCGTTTCCTGGCCTTGCCCGCGAAAAATCCCCTTGTTCGGCGGCACGTCGGTGAAGTCGCGGCCGGTGGCCACCATCACGAAGGTCTCATTGGCCGGGCAGCCGTTTGTAGGGTCGAATCCTACCCAGCCGAGGTCGGGAACCCAGGCCTCGCACCAGGCGTGGCTCTGCGATTCCTGGTTCGGTCGATGGATGTACCCGCTTACATATCTCGCCGGCACATCGAACGAACGGAGCAGAGCAAGCATGAGATGGGCAAAATCCTGACAGACTCCTTTCCCGTGCGTGAGAATGTCGTCGATCGGTGACGAACTGTTCGTGTACGATCGGGCGTATTCGAAATTGGAGCGGATGAATTCTCCGACGGTGTACAGCCAGGGCCCAAGACGTTGTCCCGGGCGCGGCGCCAATGCCTCGCGCAGCGGTTCAAGCAGCGGCGTCTTGCTGACGGGATCACGAAAACCCAGGAAGTCGAGCACTTCCAATCCGGCGTTTTCCAGATCGATGGGAAACGTGGCCTGGCTTGACATGACATCAACTCCCTGCGGATTTGTCTCCACAATGCTCGCGGCCAGGATGCGCACCTTCTGATGCGTCGCGAGAATGTTGAAGTGGTGAACCCGGTTGCCGAAGCCGTCGAGATATCGAAACGGCGACGCCGGCTGGCTGACGAGCAAATGAAACGAATGGCAACTTTGTGTCTGACAGCTCACGGGCTCCATCCGTAGCTCCGTGATCCATTCGGACACAGGCGTCGTGTATTCCAGGCTCGTTTCATGCTGGACTTCGAGAATCATGGCATTCCTTGCATGTGCACTACATGAGAAAATATTGTTCTTGCACGGCGCTGCTGGCTTGGCCGCACCGGTCGAGCGCCGCATTGATCAGCGGCATGGTCGTGTTCAACTCCACGTTTTCGGGATCGGCAAAGATCAATTCGCTGACCGACCGACCCAATAGGCGTTCACCAGTCCTGGTACGCCCAGCATGCTGTCGCTGCGGAACACGAGCGGATCGAGGAAGTCATCGTCGATGCGGCGATAAATCACATCGACGCGTTTGAGGCCGCGGGTGGTCCGCATGAACACGCGGTTCTGGTCCATCACCAGATCGCGCCCTTCCACGAGTTCAATCCCCATCCGCTGCGCGAGAAAACTGTGCTCGAAATAGGCGGAATTGAAGAGGCCCGGGGAAAGCACCACCACGGTTGGATTGTCGGCTGTGGGCGGAGCAATGTGGCGAAGCACATCGAGCAGCGCAGCCGGATAGTCCTCTGTCGGACGCACATCGTACTGATGAAAAAACTGCGGCGCCACCCGCTTGAGCACCTGCCGGTTCTGCAGCATGTAGCTCACGCCACTGGGAGTGCGACAATTATCTTCGAGCACGAGATAACGTCCATCAGAATCGCGAATCAGATCGCTCCCACAAACATGGATGTAAATTCCGCGCGGCACTTCCGCTCCGCGAAGCTCCCGGCGGAAGTGCGTTCCGCTGTAAATCAGGGCGGGATCGATCACTCGATCGCGGAGGATGTATTGCTCGTGGTAAATGTCCTTGAGGAAGAGATTGAGTGCCGCAAGCTGTACACGCTGGCCACACCCGGAGATCGCGTCTTCGTGATTCTCTCGGCAGGCAATTTGTCGATCACTCAGTCGCTGATCACGCTGCTGCAAACGGAATATGATCGTGGCAGCGGATTGGCTGCCGCCACGAGCTTCTACGATGCGGTGCGCTGCGTTGGCGAAAAGATGCGCGAGGTGATGGCGATCGACCGGCCTGCCTTGGAACGCGATGGCATTGCGTATCAGGTCACACTCATTGTCGGCGGTCAGATTCAAGGAGGACCGCCGGAGTTGTACGTGATCTATCCTCAGGGGAACCCGCTGCGCGCCACCCCGGAATCGCCGTTTCTGCAGATTGGCGAGAGCAAGTACGGCCGGCCGATTCTTGATCGCGGCGTGCGCTACCAGGAAAGCAGCCTCGAGGAAGCGGTCAAGTATGCGCTGATCTCACTCGATTCCACCATGCGTTCCAACATGGCGGTGGGGCCGCCGATCGATCTGGCGGTCTACGCCAACGACGACTTCGACCTGGTCCGCCAGGCGCGGCTCGATGCCAACGACGCAACGCTTGTCGCGATCCGATCTCAATGGGAGCAAGCACTTCGCAAGGCCGTCCAGTCGCTGAAGTCGCCGCAGCTTTGAGCTGCTCCGGCAGCGACGCGATGTTTGGGCATTGTCGCAGCAATTCGACTTCGACGAAGCGACGCTCGCGGCCGCCATCGAGTCGCCATTCGCCAATCGAGGAACCACGCTCCCGCCGCAGCCGACGGTGTTTCGGCCGGCTTCGCCTCCGAGCCGCTCGCCATCTGCAGACGCGGCCGTGAGAAAAACGCTGGCCATCACGGCTGCTTCGCCCCAGCGTTTTCTTCCCGACTCCCTGATGCGGGCGCCCGGCAGCCACATTCACCTTGCGGTGATGTCACATTTTTGCCCGCATTCTTGGCTGTGCCAGCATCCGGTCGCAATCCCTTGGCTGCAGAGTTGTGGTGGCCCAGTTCCGCAGATTCCCGCAGCCGAGTATCCCTGCCAGTTGCGAACTGCCGACAGCATTGGTAGCCTCATCCTGCGGGGGGCATGAAGCAGGCAAGTCGAACAGGAGTGGCATAGCCGCCCGCGCCAGCTTACCTAAACCTCCGTTTTGGCTCCTGGCCCTTTTTCCGTTCTTCGGCGATGATTGGCCAGATGGCGGCGACGACACCGGCGGAGGCGGAGAGCCTCCGCCTGGACGAATCCGCTATGTCGTCGACGGCGTCGATGTGAGAGCAGGCATTGAACGCACAAGTTACCTCGGGGCCGATGGGCAGCTGCGGACCGAAGAGTACAGCATTCATCCGCGAGACGAGATCAAACGCTGCCTTTTGCAAGAGTTCGCCACTCTTGATGAGTTCTTGCAACGATGGAGCGGCGCGGAACGAAAACGAATGGTCCTTGACGAACTCAGCCGAGTAGGGATCGAGATTGACTCGCTGCGAGATGCAATCCCAAGCGCCAGCCAGTTCGACGTCTCCGATTTACTTGTGCACATCGCCTACGACCAAAAGCCACTAACTCGTCGCGAACGAGCCGACCGTGTTAAGAAATGAAATTACTTTGCCAAGTATGGCGATCAGGCTCGTGCGGTACTTGAAGCGTTGTTTGACAAGTATGCCGAGAACGGAATCATCGTTATCGAAGACGCCAAAATTCTCGAGTTACCGCCCTTCTCCAACTTCGGCACCAAGACACAGATTCAACGCGAGATATTTGGCGGCAACGAAGCCTTCTCGCTCGCATTGACGGAACTCGAACGAGCGCTGTACGAGTTCGATTCCACGGCTGCATAGATTCTCAAAAGAATCTGACGGCATTACCACATCCACGATATCTCAAACTTTAAACCAGAGAATGAGTCTCTCCACGACGATCAAATCGATCCAAGACATCATGCGCAAGGACGATGGTGTCGATGGCGATGCGCAACGTATCGGCCAATTGACTTGGATGCTATTCCTAAAGATCTACGACCAACGCGAGGAAGAATGGGAAGACGACGCCGCGGACGCGGGTACGAAATTCCGAAGCGTCATTCCAGATGGCTGCCGCTGGCGCGATTGGGCAAAATCGAAAGATGGCGTTCCCGCAGTCCCCGGCAGCGAGTTGATCGAGCACGTCAACTCCGTAGTCTTTCCGAAACTAAAAGAATTGCCCAACTCACGCGATCCGCGAGCCAAGGTTGTTCGTGAAGTTTTCGCCGACGCTAACAACTACATGAAGTCTGGCCCACTGATGCTGGGCGTGATTCAGAAGCTGGATGAGGCGATCAACTTCCACAATCAAGGCAATCGGGGCGAACTTGGAAAACTGTACGAGCAAATCCTCAGCGACCTACGTGGTGCCGGCAATGCTGGCGAGTTTTACACGCCACGCGCGGTCACCGAATTCATGGTTCGCGCCGTCAACCCGAGTCTAAAGAAACGTGAAGTTGTCTTCGATCCAGCTTGCGGCACCGGGGGCTTCCTCACAGCATCCATCGAACATTTCAGGCGACAACTGACCAAGCGATCCAGCGCTGAAGATCGTTCTGCGATCGAAACCTGCATTCGCGGTATCGAGAAGAAGCAGTTGCCACACCTACTGTGCGTCACCAATTTGCTGCTGCACGGCATCGACATCCCAAGCCAAGTGGAGCACGCGAACACGCTAGGCAAGGGATGGAATGAATGGACGCGCTCGGAGCGAGTGGATTGCGTCATCACCAATCCGCCATTCGGCGGCATGGAAGACGATACCATTGGCGGAGATTTCCCGGCTGACATTCGGACCCGTGAGACAGCCGACATGTTCATGTCGTTGATCGTCAAGAAGCTGCTCAAAAATGGCGGTCGTGCTGCAATCGTCTTACCAGACGGAACGCTGTTTGGCGACGGAGTGAAAGCGGTTATCAAACGCAAGATGCTCGAAGACTGCAATCTGCACACGATCATCCGACTGCCCAGCGGTGTGTTCGCTCCTTACACCAGCATCAAAACAAATCTGTTGTTCTTCACGCACGGCAAGCCGACCGAGACGATCTGGTTCTACGAGCACCAATACCCCGAGGGACAGAAAAGTTACTCGAAAACCCGGCCGATGCGACTAGAAGAGCTGCTGCCAGTCCTCGATGACTGGTGGGGCAAGGAAAAGGGTGGCTTTTTAGATCGTGTCGAGACAGAGCAAGCGTGGAAATATGAGTTTGCGACGATAAAGGCAGATGCAGAAGCCAGGGCCAAACCGCACTGGGACAAGGCGGAAGCTCTCAAGAACGAAGCGTCCGCAATGTATGAGTCATTGAAAGGACTCCGCTCACGCGTCCGAAGCGAGAAGAACAGGGTTGAGTTGAAGCGACTCGAAGCGGAACTCGCTGAAATGGAAGTGATGTACGATTCGCTAGTCACTCAGAGCAAGAATGAGCAATCAGCCGGCGATCAAATCTACTGGCCGATCTACAACCTCGATATTAAGAACCCCAACGCCATCGAAGCCGGCCCCGGTGACCCCGATAAACTACTCACGAAATTGCGGAGCGTCCGCCAAAGCATGCAAGAGGCGATTGACGAACTTAAAGGAGAGCTCGCTGCGGCATGGTCGGGAGGCGACGAATGAGCGTTGCTGATAAGATAGAGCGAGACCGATTAGGACGTTTCAAGTTGAGTGACGTTTCCGTAATTTTAGAGCTAATTTGTGAGGAGGCATCGCTACAGGGAGCGGTGAATGATGTTCGAGAATTAATACTTCAGCTTGCTCTGCGTGGGATGCTTACGAACCAATACATTGCTGAGCAGGTGTCGAGTGACGACATAAGCCATGCAAGCCCAGTTGCTGACGTGGCAAGCGAGAAATACGCCTTAAGGCCAATCAAAAAAAGTGAGATCCCGTACGAACTTCCGCTTAATTGGAAGTGGTTCCGGATTGGGCAGGTATTGAATCTGATTAATGGTAGAGCATTCAAGCCTACGGAATGGTCTACGAGCGGTATCCCGATTGTTCGAATCCAAAACTTAAACAACCCGCTCGCAGGCTTTAACTATTTTGAGGGGGAGCTTCCCAGTAAATTCCAGATCGACAGTGGCAATCTTTTAATAAGTTGGTCAGGAACTCCGGGGACGTCTTTTGGCGCCTTTATTTGGGCGCGTGGACTCGCGTATCTGAATCAGCACATCTTCAAAGCAGAATGTTTGTCGCCGGTTTTCACGCTTGATTTTCTTCGTCTAGCAATTAATTCGCGGCTCGATGAAATGATATCAAAGGCTCATGGCGGTGTGGGATTACGACACATAACAAAAGGCAAACTAGAGAACATATGCATCGCTTGCCCTCCGCTACCCGAGCAGCGTCGGATTGTGGCGAAGGTGGATGGGTTGCTGCGGTTGTGCGACGAGTTGGAAGCGAAGCAGGCGGAGGCGGCGAAGTTAACCGAGCGAAGCCGCCGCAGCGTGCTGGCGAGCCTGACCAGCAGCCGCGACGCCCGCGAGTTATCCACCGCCTGGCGTCGCCTATCGGACCATTTTGAAATCCTCCTCGACCGCCCCGAAACCCTCGCCGACCTCCGCCAAGCCATCCTCGCCCTCGCGGTCCAAGGCAAACTCGTCGCCCTAACACAAAATGACGAGGAGCTTCTTTGCCGTGATACAGTCGTCGGCGACTATCTCGAGATGCAAAACGGCTATGCATTTAAGAGCCAGTGGTTTGTGAACCAAGGGGTTCGGTTAATAAGAAATGCAAACATTGGGCACGGATCGTTGGACTGGTCCGATGCTGCAAGCATCTCTGAAGAACGTGCTAGGGAGTACGAACGATTTCGCATGCTTGAAGGTGATATAGTCTTGACGCTCGATCGTCCTTTGATTTCTACTGGACTTAAAGTTGCTCGAATAGGCAAGCAAGATTTGCCGTCATTATTGCTTCAGAGGGTTGCACGTCCGTTATTCAAGGAGGGCTGCGGCCTTGACTCGAACTATTTCTATATGTGGCTGCAATCTCCATTTTTTATTGACTCAATTGATCCAGGAAAGAGCAATGGTGTGCCTCACATCTCAACTCGAGAGGTAGAAAGGATTGAGTTCGCTCCTCCGTCGCTGCCAATGCAAAGGCGAATTGTATCAAAAATGGGGAGGCTATTCTCGCTACTCGAAAAAGCAACTCAACTATTCAAGACGCGAGAAAAGACAGCCGAATATTTGATAGATTCGCTGATTGCTCAAATTCTTGGAGTCGAAAAAGAGGAAACTATGGCGACAGAAAACGTTAGCAAAATAAAATCATCACCGATTGTAAGGACTGGCCGGTTAAAGTCGGCGAAGGAGTCGGTTTCTTCCGCAAAGCAGATGGTGGAATTATTTGAAAAAGAGGGCGACCAAGCAATTCCCGAGCAGCTCTTGTTGGCAAGCAGGCTGACGAACGACATTGACTTGTTTTTCCAGCTATTACGGGAAGCGAGAGACAGCGGTAGCCTTACATTCTCGCAAGGCCTTAACCAGCCAATACGGAGAGTCAAGTGAGGTTGATACGACTTGCAATCAAGAGTCCATTCAAGAATCTTAACGGATTCGAAATCGGCTTTCCTCCTCGGGAAGATGTGACCGTCGTGATTGGTCGCAACGGGGCCGCAAAGAGCAATCTACTTGAGTCGCTGATTGCAATCTTCACGTCGATCGACATGAATGCTCCGTCTGAGTTTACATACGAGATTGAGTATCTAATCCAGGGGCAGATAGTTTCGATTAGTTGCGAAAAGAAAGGCAGGCCCACGGCTAAGCTCGGTGATAAACGCCTTTCTCGGAACAGCCTTGTCGATGAGTACATGCCTCGTCACCTCGTAGCTTACTACTCCGGGGAAAGTGATCGGTTCAAACAGCTATTCTATCGGCATGACGACCAAGCGTTAGATAAAACCCTCAATAAGGGAGAGTCACATCTCAGGGATCCAAGCAAATTGGAGTTTCGGAAATTCATTTGCGCGAGGCCTGAGCACGGGCTTTTCTCGCTACTTGCGTTCTACTTCTCCAACGACGAAGTGGTCCAACAGTTCTTGAGGGAACTTCCCCGCATAACAGGGTTCGATTCTTGTTTACTAGTTGCTCACAAACCAAACTGGGCTAGAACAGGATCGGCCGCTGGGGATTTCTGGGGAGCGAAAGGTCCGGTCCGAGTTCTGCTGAATCGGTTTCTGGAGCACTCGTTAGGCGCTTTCGTGGGGAGCGAACGTGTTCGCGTCGGCGTCAAGAAATACGAGACCCGGGAGCTTGTATATCTCTATATACCCGACTCAAAGGCGCTTGACGCGATAGCCAAGGAGTACGACAACGAGCCTCAAGCTTTGTTTCAAGCGCTCGACACGATGCGACTTAGTGACCTGTTGGAGTCGTTTCGTGTCCGCGTAAGCGTACTTGGAGCAGATAACGCTATTCACACCCGAGAACTCAGCGAAGGTGAGCAGCAGCTGCTAACGGTACTCGGATTGATGCGATTCACCAAGAACGATCATTCATTGTATCTATTGGATGAGCCAGACACTCACCTCAACCCCACATGGTCTACGAACTACTTGCTGTACCTTGGTAACCTTGCAGGGCTTTTCGATAACAGCCACACGCTGATCTCGACGCACGATCCTTTGCTCGTATCTGGTCTGCGGAAAGAGCAAATCCGTGTTTTATCTCGTAACCGAGCGGGACAGATCACCGCCGAACAGCCTGAAGATGATCCGAGAGGGACTGGTGTCGCAAATGTGTTGACAAGTGACCTTTACGGACTTGAAAGCCAGCTCGATCCGTACAGTCTCGGCGTGCTCAAGGAGATGTATGAACTCTCACAGCAAGAGAAGAGCAAGAAGCGGGACGAGCGTCTTGCAGAGTTGAGAGCCAGGGTTCCCGCATTGGAGATTCTCGAAACCTCGCCCGATCCATACCGCAACATCGCAATGCAAGCGTATGAGATGGCACTCGATATGGCGATTGATTCTGAGGGAGACAATGCGAAACGATCAAGGATCGTGGAGGCGCTCGCAAAGCGCCTTTATGAAGAAGCTGAAGACGAAGTCGAATGATACACATTGACCTAAGCGAGATAAAAATCTCAAACGACTGGGCGACAAATGCGCAGAAGTTAACCGATGATTTGGCATCGAAGCCCCTGGGTGAGCGTTCAGACTTCATCAATGAAAACCGCGATGCGACCTGGGGTGCAGGTGAACTTCGTGCCGCGTTATCAAGCCTTGTCGGGCACAAGTGTTGGTATACTGAAGTAACATTAGAAGGGGCTGATTCTCATGTCGATCACTTTCGCCCTAAAGGCGCTGTTAGAGAGGTTGACGAGAATCTCAAGAACACGAAGACCACCCTGCCAGGATACTGGTGGCTTGCCTTTGAATTAGACAACTATCGACTCACATGCCAGCACGCAAACGTTCGACGGGTTGATAAAAACACCGACGGTGGCAAATGGGACTACTTTCCTGTCGAAGGAGCAAGAGCGGTAGAGGGAATACCGACATCCCAGATCACAGAGAGAAATCTCATATTGGATCCAGCTTCTGCAACTGATGTTCGGCTACTTTGGTTTGATGGAGATGGGGCGCCTAGCTGCTCGAAATGGAAACGGCAACCAAATGATCGAGATGAACAAAGGGTCAAGGCAACCATTTGGATTTACCATTTGAATAAGGAGGAAATTAAAGGTGCTCGTTGCAAAGCAATGCAAGATGTGAAGAAGGACGTTGTAAACGCAAACGCACAGTTTCAAATGTGGGGCCGTGATGCGATCGCACCGAACGAACAAGCGAAAAGGTGCTTTGATACGCAGATCGCAAATATCAAAAACAAAATTTGGGATGATCAGGCATATGCAGGTGCAAAGCGGTGCATGCTCAGGAACCTATTCCTGCAGGACGCCAAGTATCATTGGATTGAAGAATTTATTTTCTGAAGGCGGGGAAAAATTGGTAGTGCGTTTTCTTCAAAAAGTGATTCCAAGTTTGCAACTGAGTTAGCCCAGGCCTGATGGGCACCGGGGATAGGTAGTTTGAAGTGGACCCCGATTTTAGGACCACGGGACAAGATAGAAAATCGCGTTTGGATCGGTGAAAATGGACCTGCAACTGGAATCCCATTACCGAGGACAAAGCCGTGGCACGGAAACGCCGTTCATTCACCCCAGCTTTTAAAGCCAAGGTCCCCCTGGAGGCACTCAAGGAAGTCAAGACGATCGCCGAAATCGCCCGGAAACACAACTTGCACCCCACCCAGATCAGCCTCTGGAAAAAGCAGTTGCTCGAGGGAGCCGAAGATGTTTTCCTCGATGGGTGAGGTAAGCCGCCTGCGGCGCCGTCAGATGAACCCGAGACGGCCGAGCTGTACGAGCAGATCGGGCGACTCGCCGGATAGATTTCCAGATACCAGCGATGAGCCTGCTCAAGCGAACGATTGTCGTGCCACCATTCACATGCTTCAGCAATATCGGCCTCAGCAACAGGCATAATTACGACTTTGAACATTTAGCGATCGACGGGAGCCCCTTTTGCCGTCGGAACTCGGCGTCAAACTCCGCAAGCGGGCGCCCCTCTCCGCGAATGGCCTGATCCAGACCCACTTGAATCGCCGCACGCTCTCTGTCCTGCTCGATCAAACTCAGCACGTACTGCTCAACCGTTGTGAAGCCGGCACTGATCGCGAGCATCCTAACGGTTGGTTCTTGATCCGGTGGAAGTTCTATTTGCATAACTGTTCCCTGACTGACGAGTTTACCACGGCAAAAGGAGCTTGGTCAAAGTGTTTCCTGATGCTGCGAACTACGTTGCGCTAATGGCCTGATCCGGGTTTACGGTGAAGGGGGACTTCGTGATGAGCGCGGCAAGCAACGCCTTTGCACCGACGCGGGACAGGCCACGGGCGAGCATCTGCGATTTAACGCCGCGGAGCAACTGATCGAAGGCCAAGTGGTCATTTTTCCCCAGAGCCGCCAGTGCCAGCTCTTGGACGAGCGGTAACCATCCGGTGAACGGGTGCGGTTAGCGTTGGCCGTGGGTGCCCGATGGGAAAGCACGTGTCAAATGGAGAGTGGCCCTCGGCAAGACTGAGTCGCTTTCTCGTTCCCCAGAACTACTCGAACGGCCGAAACGGTGGCGAATACTCGACTCGGCCTTCAACCCCCGACAGCGCGCCGGGCACAAGTTCCAGCGCCATCCATGCCTCGCCGCCGCCGAATGGCGACTCGAATGGACGAGCAAGCTCTGCCGTGAAACCGAACCGCTGGTAAAACTCAGGGTGGCCCAGAACGATGACGATCCTGTGACCTCGCACTCGACAGGCTGCCAATCCCGCTTCCATGAGCCCGCTGCCGATTCCTTGCCGCTGGTACTTCGGCAACACCGCCATCGGCGCAAGTGATAAAGCATCCACCGCTCCAGCTTCTGTAGCGATGGTGATTCGACTGAAGATGATGTGACCGACAACCTCACCATTTATTTCGGCTAGCAGTGAAACCTCGGCGAAGCCACCATCGCGCAGGGCATCGACGAGGTTCGCCTCGGCATCACCCTCGAATGCCGCCTGATTGACGTTCCAGATCGCCGCTAGGTCTTGGCCGGCTTCGGGTCGGATCATTACGCTCATTGAGTCTCCATCGACAATCGCTTGAATGCGTCCTTCGGCTTCCCGTAATTTCGATCCTTCGTGGCGATCACCGATAACAAGAGATCGTTCAGGTCGAACCCCACGTCGTGCGGAGCAACCTCATTGCACGTCAGTGAGTCGGTTGCAGCCACTACCAGCTCGTTCATTGATCCCGTCACTTTGCGATCCAGCGCCCTGGCAAAACTGACCGTTGCCGACGCTGGTGCAATGAACTTCTGGTATGCGAATGACTGTCCATCGCCGTCCATGAACTCTCGGATTGTGCTGAGAGCACGTTCGATGAAGCGGCTGCCGTCAGTGATTCCCTTACCGTACATGACGCACGAATACAAGGACGCCGTGTTGCTCACGAGGATGTACTGGGTTCGATCGGCAGTAAACAAATGACACGACCAGTCAGCGTACGGGTTCTCGTCCAGCGGCATCGCTGTCAAGGTGCCAGCTTTGATCTTCGTGTTGAGTTTTTGGGAGAGTCGCAAAATCATGAGATTTATTGCTTGCGTTAGCCCAGGACTGGTGGACACCGGGGATAGGTAGTTTACGCTGCTAGAGCACTGGCGTGCTGCGCCTCAAATTGGTCGGGCGTCAGGTAATCCAGCGATTGATGAAGCCGCTGGGTGTTGTAAAACGTTTTGTTGTAACGAAAGATGCTCAGCCTCGCGTCTTGAATGTCGGCGAACGATTCAAACTTCGTCCACTGGTGCTTCACCGACCAGAAGAACCTTTCCATCACGGCATTATCGTAACAACAGCCCGTGCGGCTCATCGAACAGCTGATCCCCAGAGCGCCAAGGGTCGACGGATAATTCTCACTGGTGTACTGGCAGCCTCGGTCGCTGTGATGCAGAAGTTCACCTGGTCTGGGTCCGCGTCGACCTGCAAGGTGCGGGCGATCTTGTGGCTGCCGTACACCTGATTGGACCCCTGATAAACCGCGGCCACCGCTTGGCCGATGCGCTCCGATCGCTGTGCCCTGAGACCCGGCTGAGCCTTGCTGGTGCTCACCTGCAGGGCTCGGCACAGCACGGCCACCGGGTAGGAGTCTCGGTGTGCTTGGATCCAGGCGGATTTCACGATGACTCCTTCGCGACGTACGCCGTGGCTTTTTTTAGGATTTCGCGTTCCATTTCCGCTTGGCGAAGTTCACGCCGGAGCCGCTGGTTCTCGGCCTTGAGTTCGGCCAGCGAGGCCTCCTCGCCGACCGGTTGGGGTTTGGGGGCGAGCTGCCTGTGCCAGCGCCTCAGGCTGCCGTCGCCCACGCCGACCGCCTTGGCCGCGGCCGCAAACGAGTAGTTTTGTTTGACGATCAGATTGACGGCGTCGCGCTTGAACTCGTCACTGAACGAGCGTCGTTGGCGCTGTAAATCTTTGGACATGGAGACCTCCTGAGGGGATTTTCGGGAAATCCCTCGGTGTCCACCAGTCCTGGGCTAACGCAAGTTGTGGTGGCCCAGTTCCGCAGGTTCCCGCAGCCGAGCACTCCGGCCAGTTGCGAGCTGCCGATAGCATTGGTAGTCTCTTCCTGCGGCGGGTGGGGGGGCATGGAGCAGTCAAGCCGAATAGGAGTGGCATAGCCACCCGTGCCAGCTTGCCTAAACCTCCGTTTTGGCTCCTGGACCTTTTCCGTTCTAAAGCTGTTAGGCGAAAAATATTGCGTTCGAAATCCGCAGTACATTCAGCCAATTGGTGCGTTTACCTCTGGATCAATCACCTTCGGACGGGAGTGGACCCCGCCCCGCTGCGGCACTAAACTAGCTGCATTTGAAACTTCCCGCCGGACGAAATCAACCCGATAAGCGGGTTTAAATGCGCTCCAAGGAAAACAATGTCTGACGAACTTGAACAAACACCTTTTTCATTTGGCCCTTCCGATGCTAGTGAACTCGCAGAGAATCCTGAGCAACGCTGTCCATGTGTTCTGCTCTTGGACACTTCTGGATCAATGGCAGGGCGTCCGATCCAGGAGCTAAACGAAGGTCTGCGAGCTTTCCAAGAAGAGCTTGCTGCCGACACCCTAGCTCGAAAGCGAGTTGAGCTTGCACTGGTTACATTCGGTCCAGCGAAACTCGAGACTGATTTCGTTGTAGCAGAGAATTTTCAAGCACCGGAACTAAACGCCGGGGGCGATACGCCAATGGGGGCTGCAATCGAACTTGCGATTGAATTGGTTACTCGACGCAAGGAAGTAATTCGCCAACACCTCGGCCCCACCATGTGCCTCCGCCCGTGGATATGGTTGATGACCGACGGCGGACCGACAGACCATTGGCAAAATGCTGCCGCTAGTGTGCGTGCGGGAGACAATGACGAACGAAAAGCATTCTCCTTCTTCGCAGTCGGCGTACAGGGGGCAAACATGGAGATTCTGTCTCAGATCTCTCGGCGTCCACCGGTATCGCTCGACGGACTCCGATTCCGCGACATGTTTGTTTGGCTCTCCTCGTCGCTGAGCGGTATCGCGAAGTCACAGCCGGGAGCCGCAGTTCCCTTGGCACCTCCCGACTGGACATCGGTTTCTTCATGAAGCAACAAGCATGGACGTTTACAAATGCCTCTGCGATTGGCACTTCTCATCAGCGAAGAGATGAAGGATGCCAAGATCACTCGTCGGTTGTATGTCCTAGACTCAACCAATCCGTAAATCAGAACTTCCTGTTTGCCGCGGTCGCTGATGGAGCAGGAAGCGCTAGATTCGCTGCCTCGGGAGCAAAAATGGCCGTATCTGTTCTTAAGGAGGAAATTTGCCGCACTCTCATGAAGGAACGTGTTTGCCTAACGAGAGACAATTTAAGAACCGCAATACTTAAAACTGCGAATCATATCGAGGAACACGCAATTCGGTCGGGCCACAAGAGCAGAGACTACGCCTCGACGTTGATTTGCTCGGTCTTACTGCCTGAGCAGGCATGGCACCTACAAATTGGCGACGGCGCGGCGGTTTTCGGGTACGGCGAACAACGCGTGGTAGACTATTGGCCTGCGAAAGGTGAGTACGGTAATGAAACCTTTTTTATCACCGACGACAATGTGCTCGATCAGGTTCATATTAAAGAGATAGAGATTCCGGACGACGTGACGCTGTTTACCGACGGGTTGGAGGCGATCGCTCTTGACCTAAAAAACAGGGAGGTACACCAACCATTTTATGACAGCTTCTATCGCGTGCTCAAGCAGCGAGATGCGGGATTTCAAAGTGACCTTGCCAAGGGCTTGGCATCGTGGATGCAAACTGATCTCGTTACCAGTCGCACGGACGACGACAAGTCGCTGGTTTTGATTTCTAGGGTGCACGCTAACGATCCGCCCAGCAGCGACTAAAGCATGACAAACCATGTTCTCCGTAGCGGCCGTAAACTAGTATTAGGAAAAAAGCTTGGCGAAGGAGGTGAGGGGGCCGTTTTTGAAGTAAGCGGTCTTCCGAACTTTGTCGCCAAAATTTACGGTAAACCACTCGATCCGAAACGTGCAGAAAAACTTGAGGTTATCTGCGCCTTGCGCACTGATAAACTAAGTTCGGTTTGTGCCTGGCCGATCGAGCCGATTTACACGAATGGTAGAGCCAGTGGTTTCGTGATGCCGCTCGTGGCGAAGGCAAAGGAAATACACGAACTTTTTGGGAGCGCGGGGCGAAAACGCTTGTTTCCAAATGCCGACTGGGCATTCCTTATCCACGTCGCAAAAAATCTTGCGGCCGCAGTTCACAATCTCCACGCAGCGAACATCGTCGTTGGAGACTTCAATCAGCGCAACATCGTCGTATCGAATGATGCCACGGTGAGACTTTGGGACTGCGATTCATTTCAAGTTGAGAAAAGCGGTCGCATATATTACTGCCCTGTTGGCGTCCCCGAATTTACGGCTCCCGAGTTGCAGTCATGCACCTCGTTCGACGGCGTAAAACGCTCTTCCCAACATGACCGCTTTTCCTTGGCCGTCATGATCTTCTATCTGTTGTTTCTGGGACGACACCCGTTCTCAGGTGACCCAACCGATCCGCGAATCACTTCTTTTGAACTGCAAGACGCGATAGCTTCTCGCAAGTTTGCTTACTCACCAAATGCACCAAAATTCGGTGTTCAGCCGCCGAGAATATCACCTCCTGTTCGAGAACTCGGCCTGGAATTGATGCCGCATTTCGTCCGGGCCTTTGAGGCTTGTGATCGACCTTCTGCAGCGGATTGGTTCACTGCCCTAAAGAAGCTTGAAAATGTCCTGTCACGCTGTTCTTTTAACCCAGGCCATGTTTTTCCTCAACGGCTAAAAGCCTGCCCATGGTGCAATTACGACGCTCAGTGGTCAATCACAACATTCTTACCGACAGCTTGCCCGCCGCGGTTTGTTAAAGCATTTGACTATGCTGGACTTGTTGCCAGTGTTAAACACTGCTTTCAAGATGTTCACATAGCCATTCCGCCGGAACCCAATAATTTCGTGGGACGGGCACTTCCCCTCATTTTCGTGGTCCCACCAGAGCTCTCAGTCGAACTAAGTCTGGCAAAGAGTCGGCTTGCAAAATGGAATGCAGAAATTGTCAAACTAAATGAGCTATGTCAGCCAGATAGACAGATCGCGGAAATCATCAAGCAGGGGCAGGCGGCCCGTCGTGAACATAAGCGCGTAAAGGAAAAGGCTGAGGGCATTCAAGCGAATGCGACAAAAGCAGGTCGCAATTGTGAATCTATTAGGACTCAAATCGCGAAGTTAGCTGAGCATTCATTTGCGAGAAAGTTGTCACGGTCAGCTGCACTGGCGGGAATTGTTGGTTTTCCTGTCTCTTTTGCTTCGGCGTCAACGATTGCCGGAATCGCATCTGCTTTTGGAGCGTCTGTGATAGCATTTTTTGCTTCACGGTTTTACGAAGACATTCGGTTGAAGAGCCTGAATAACAAGCTCTCGCGAACCATTGCGAAGGTGACACAGTTTGACGCAGAGGCAAAACAACTCAATTCGCAAAGAATGAAACTCGAGTCACATTTGAATGAACTTGCGGCTGCACTGAGGTCGCTGCAAAAAACTGATAACGATCGAATTGAGAGGGTTGGCCTGTTGCTCGTGGAGGCTGAACGCTCAAAGAAGTCAGCCAACAATGAGTTTTTGGCAAAGCAATTGGCTTTCGACGCAGCTCAGTCGGAACACAGGAAATCTATGGAGGATAGAAAGCAGGAATATGAACGCCGAATGAACGCGGTTCGCGCCCTTGAATCGCAACGGAATCAGATTGCGGACAAAATGAAAAGAATGGCTTGTCCGAGTTCATTGCGAGACTGCCGACGGCAGTTCGATGATGCAAAGAACGAGTATGATCGCGTTCAAGGCCTTTTCATGAGAGAACTGGACTTGATAAGACGTGCCAGTCGCGTTCGTCAAATGACTGAATACTTGGAAAAGTTTTCAATTGAGAGGCTAAAGCCAGGGCGACTGGGGAGCGGCCTGATTGTCAATCTGCAATCTCATGGGATTGAGACCGCAGCAGACGTGAACCGGCAGGCTGTCCTTTGTGTTCGTGGGTTTGGTGAGAAGAGAACCGCAGTGCTCGTTGCATGGCGAAGTCAGCTTGAAACGTCGTTTGTATTTGACCCAGCTCGGCAACTGTCGCAGCAGGACCGAGATAATGCTCGTGTCAAATTTTCGAGCGATTTCCACAAGGCAGAAACGTTTCTCAAGCGCGCAACGGAACAGCTGCGACTCGCATATGAGTCAGCCAAGCAGCAGGTTTTGACTGTCGAACGAGAGTTTGCGGTTGTCAATGAGAATCTAGGTCAGTCGCGTAGCGATATTCTAGAAAATCCATAGGCTGCGGTGGACATGGTTGCCAGATGTGCCTGCTAGACGCAACTCAACTCCGATGATGTGAGGGCGCTGTGCCAAGCAACTGAGCTATTTTGTTTACAAATTCACGCTCGCGTTGATCAATTTTTCCATCAGACATTGCAACCGCCTCGATGCACTTGAGAACAGTCGCTTCGTGTCCCGTCTTTTGAAACAACAACAGGCCCTCGAGTGCGTCGTTTAGTACTGTTGAATAGCCATTGCTATTTACATTTGCGATGAGCTGATCTATCTGCGTTTCGCAATGGCTTTCGGTCCATCCTGATTTCATTTTTCGCATAACATCCATGATCTTTGCCCGTTCTGTTCGCGATCCTCGGCCGTCAGCGACCATGACGCAGCACAGTGACTGAAAAAGTGCCTGATGCAACATTTGCACGGTTGGCTTCCGCCTTATTGACTCTTCTGTCGAAAGGGGACGCGGCAACTGCATCTCTGCTTGAGTCCTCTGACGTTTAAGCTCGCGGTCCATACGTTCCAATTCTTGCAATCTTCGATGTTCGACTTCGGCTTGCTCGGCGTCGATTATTGCTCTAGTGATTCCGTTAATCGATTGGTTGACCGGGACCGATGCTCCAAGCCGCGAAAGCTGCATCACTTCTAGAAAGCCCGTTTTGCTTTCAATTCGTAGTTCTTCGTACTGACATATCGGAATTTGGCGATTATTGTTGAAACGACGGTCAGGCGTTCCGTTTTTGTTAACGAAACGCCATGTGTTTCCCACGATCTGCGCATCGTGTGGAACTTGACCGTCCTCGACAAAGCGAGTCGGGGAAGCGGTTAGCTCTAGCGTCGAATACTCAACGGCACCTACCCCATGGGATGTGTATACCAACATCCGATCGGGAAGCAAATAAAGCGTTGTTTTCCCTAGAGGCAAACAAGGGACAGAAACGTTCGTTTTGACGTGGGGTGGACTTCTAAACCGGATTGAGATTCGACTGCGATTGAGTACCGCTGCAGCTCCTGCATGATAGCGAGGGTCGTACACGTCGCCGCGCCCCGAAACATGCCAGACCGCACCGCATCGCGAAAGCGACTCAATGGACTCAAACAATCGCCGAAACGAATCGAGCATCCCCCCGTCGAGATCGTACATCAGCACGACACTCCTTTTGAGTTGGTCCCATTGGCATGTCAGCGCTACGCCGATCATTAACAAGGCGATGAGCGATGCAGTTAGCCAAGGGGTGATACCACTTCCCAAAATGACCATTGCAAAAAGAAATGACAGAGCCCCGATAGCGGGCCACCAAAGAAAACGCTGTCGCTTCTGCTCAATCTCAGTAAGTAAGTCGGCTGAACTCGCATCAGTCATGTTTGAAACATTTCCCGATCCAATCGCCATCATGGGGCCGTGAGTTCCGACAGGTGGTACAACGGCCGGTATCGGCATGTAAGACTGCCGTTGGTTTTGTTGTGCTACCGCACCTTTCTTTGGCATTGCGAGGGTCTTGCGATAATAGAGCCCTCCACGCCCCATATGGACGTAAGTGCCTCGCGGTCCTGTACCGATGCGAAGGCCTGGCACGCCAGTCGAGATGCCGATACCAGACTTGGAAAGATTAAATCGAAGCGGCCCGCAGCGAACGCTTTTTCGAATGTAGAAGCCCACAGCACGCCCCCCTCTGCAAATGATGCAAACTTTCTCAGAATGATACTCTGCGGTGAAACTGCTCGCCATAGCCGATGCTGACTGAGAAAGATGTACCCACACGCGTAGTAGCATAGGCGCAATGGAAAGAGCCCTTTAAATGTAACCGTACACCAGGACCAGTGATGGGGCTGGTCTTGACTACTTGTTTAGACGACGGCGGGCGCGGCGGGTTCGCTTGCGGTCGGCAGCCTGCCGGCGCTCGTCCTGGCGGTACGTGCGAATCGCTTCGGGATGCTCGGCCTTCCAGGCATGCGGTGCCATGGCCGCCCAGTCCGTTTCACCGGCTAGCGGCTTAGTCAAAGTGTTTCCTGATGCTGGGAACTACGCTGTGCAAACGATCTGATCCGGGTTTACGGTGAAGGTGGCTTCGCGACCAGCGCGGCAAGCAACGATGTTGTACCGACGCGGGAGTGGCTACGGGAATTACCGCCACCAACCGCTTGGCTGAATCGGGTATTCTGTGGCAGATCAGCGACAGGTCGGTTCTGTGGCTGCTGGAAACGCTGGGAAAAGGTCGGACGCTGACTGGCCTTTTCAAATTGCTGTGTAGAAAGCTTTCCAGCGGCTGGACCCATGGACTTGCGGGAAAGGTTAAAAAGGGGCGGAACTGCTTGAGATGGGTGCTGCAAAACTCCTTCAGCCCACGCTCGCCGAGTGCCCCAGGAGGCTCGCGAATGAGACGATTGACCGTGCGGGACGAAGACGGGAAAGTCGCTTGTGACTTGTGCTGGGATGTCGGGCGGTGGCGCGGCGGCAGCAGGGGAGAGTTCAGGACGCTGGCCAAGAGAGGTGCTTGATGACGCGAAGGCTCCAGCCACCGAAGTCGCTGACCCCCGATGATCGGCTGCGGTACCTTCCGTATGCGTTTCGGCACTCGAGCGCAACGCTCGGCTGGCAGGGGCTGCGGGTCGAATACGATACCCGGCAGCCGGCGAGCGACTTTGTCCATCCGCCTCTTGAATGTCTGATGCTCGTCCTCACGGGCGAGATCTTTCCAGAGGGCACCGAGCACCGCTGCGATGATGCTCGGCACAACGGGAACGGCTCGCCGCACGCGGTGAATCTGCTGCCACCCGGCGTCGAGAGCCGGTGGCGGTGGCGCAACGCGTTCGACTTCACCGACTCGACCCATTACCAACTGTCCCCGGCGTTGGTCGCCAAAGTGGCTGAAGAGGAATTCGATCTCGACCCGGCCCGCGTTCGTTTTCCCATCCGCTACTACGACCAGTCCAGCCCCGAGGTGATCCACACGCTCACGGCCCTGCGCCATGAGTTGCTCACCGGCGGGCCAGGCGGGCGGCTGTGTGCCGAGTCGCTGGCCAATGTGCTGGTCGTCCAACTGATTCGCCAGATGTCCAACCAGCAAGGGGCAAACGGGGGCGGTCGCGGGTCGGGCGGCCGACTGGCGCGGCATGCGTTGCAGGCGGTTGAAGAATACATCCACGCCCACCTTGACCAAAGCATTTCGCTGGCCGAGCTGGCCGCTGTCGTCCATCTGAGCGAGTTCCACTTTGCCCGGCTGTTCAAGCAGACGACCGGTCTGCCGCCGCATCAGTTCGTCATCCACCAGCGTGTCGAACGCGCCAAGCGACTCATCGCCGCGGGGCGGCTCTCGCTGGCCCAGATCGCCCTCGAGGTCGGCTTCAGCGATCAAAGCCAACTCACCCGGCACTTCAAGCGGCTCGTCGGCGTCACCCCCAAGCGATTCGCCTGACGGTAGCAAGAACCGCCCAAAACTCAGCAAGAATCGCCGATACCCTCCTGATTGGGATGCCTATTCTATGCTGCAGACATCGCGGTGTCGCGGTGCAGGGCCGAATACGCTTCTCTTCAGGAGAGAATCATGACCGAAGTCAACAAGTGGATGATCGACCCGGACGATGCAGTGATGCTGCTCATCGACCACCAGAGCGGGTTGTTCCAACTGGTCCGCGACATCGACCTCCCCGTCCTGCGGTCCAACGTCGTCGCCTTGGCTAAGGTGGCCCGTCTCGCCAAGATTCCGACCATCACCACCGCCTCGGTCCCCGACGGGCCGAACGGCCCGCTCATTCCCGAGATTCACCAAGAAAACCCGGACGCCGTCTACATCCCGCGGACGGGCCAAGTCAACGCCTGGGACAACCGCCCCTGGGTCGAGGCCATCGAGAACACCGGCCGCAGGACGCTGCTCATCGCCGGCACACTCACCAGCGCCTGCATGGCGTACCCAGCGCTGAGTGCGGTGGCCGCTGGTTACAAGGTGTTCTGCATCGTGGACGCCTCGGGCAACTGGTCGAAGATGGCGACGGACCTGACGCTCGCCCGCGTGACTCAGGCTGGGGCGATGCCGATCGACACGTTCGGCGTCCTGGGCGAAATCATGAACACCTGGAACCGTCCGGACGCGATGGAATTCGCGGCGGTCATGGTCGGCCTCATGCCGCACTACCAGGCGCTGATGGAGAGCTACGATAAGGCCCAAAGCGTGCAACGCGACGGGCACGAAACGAAGCTCGACAAGTTCGAGGCCGGCACGGACGAAGCAGTGCTGCTCGCGCGCTGAGGTAGCGAAATCGCCGAACCCGGCGCTGCACCTGAGCGGCAGCGCCCGCCGGGCCTCTGAGCACCACGGCAGGTGTCTTTCCGTTGAACTGACTCGATGGTTCTGAGTCGCTTAAGAACGGAGCTCACTTGGATTCGATTAGCTGCATGAGGCTCTTATGCCGAAGGCATTTGAAGCGATTAGCCCCGGGTCGCGCAGCGCACCCGGGGAACTGCGTGCGGGAAACACCCGCTGACCCCGCAGGGGTCGAAGCAATCGCTGAGTGGTGGCGGTTGGTCCTGCACGTCTGGCGGGCTGCGACCCCTGCGGGGTCGATGGAGCTGTTCATCGTTTGGTTTCCGGCGGTGTTCGCTGCGCTCGACCGCCGGCTAATCGCTTGAATCCCTTCGGGATGTAGCGTGATACCGAATGACTCAATCCGGGTTGTTTAGAATTTATAACTTACCGAGTGGTCCCGGTGGCTCAGATCGACCGTTCAACGATTGAGAAGCAACTCTGGCTTAGTCTATCGGTCAGATCGGGCGCCGCTGAATGGTTCATTGCTCGTGAGAACCGGACGCTAAGGAAGAGTTCAAAAATAAGTTCCGTATTTCACTCTCCCTTCGGGAGAGTCGAGCCTCCGGCGAGGAGAGGGTTCGGTCTGGCCCTCCCCGGCCGCTTGCGCGTCCGACCCTCCCGCGGGGCGGGAGGGTGAAGACAATGAGA
>Ga0182745_1000585_pt1 | contig 39436 bp, 37 predicted proteins | sample eDN3rd30CKraftBY_FD_128523 | JGI IMG/M metagenome (GOLD analysis project Ga0182745, IMG submission 128523) | Enriched backyard soil microbial communities from Emeryville, California, USA - eDNA 3rd pass 30_C Kraft BY (version 2) (version 2) | ecosystem: Environmental > Terrestrial > Soil >...
ACCCGTCCGCCGCTCGTCAGCATGTATTGCTACACCTGTTACCGCTCGACTTGCATGTGTTAGGCACGCCGCCAGCGTTCAATCTGAGCCAGGATCAAACTCTTCACTTAAAGGCTTTTGACCATCAAGCGACGAGGAGATCCCCAATAACTCATTACTGGCTATTGAGTACTCATCGTCTATTTGCGCTAGCAAATGTTGACGCGAGTCCCCACACAAATTACCTGTTTCAATTTTTAAAGAGCGATCTACGCGCTGGGCGCAGACAGAAGCGGAATTCTAACCGGGATTCACGTTTCGTCAACCCCTTTGAAACATCGGAAGTTGAAGATTTTCGGATCCCCGGTCCGCCGGCTTTGTGACCGGCATCCCGCTCGAAGGCCGCGCAGTTTAGCGGCCAACCGGAGAGTGTCAACAGCAAATTTTCATTCGCTTTTTTCTCTCTTCCGGCGGGGCGTTATCTTGCGACGCCGCCCCTTCGAAGGCCGCGCAGTTTAGCGGCCAACCGGAGAGTGTCAACAGCAAACTTCATTCGCTTTTTCCTCTCTTCCGGCGGGGCATTACCTTGCGGCGCCGCCCCTTCGAAGGCCGCGCAGTTTAGTGATCGCCAACGCGGAGTCAACGCCTATCAGAAAACTTTTTCTTACAGATGACCATTGACAGGCGAAGCCTCATGCAGGCTACGGCGCCCCCACCTGTCGCTGCGCTGGCTCGAACTCGTTTACGCCCGCGTCACGCTGATCTCGGCAAACACTCGCTTGCCGACCTGGAACAGCCCACTGGACGGGACCGGCACGGTGGCCTTGATGTCCTGGATTTTCTCACCGTTCAGCCGCACGCCACCTTGCTGCATCAACCGCGAGGCTTCCGAAGTGCTGGCAACCAGGCCACATTGCTTGAGCAACGCGGGAATGGCAATGACATCGCGGCCGGAACTGGCGCTGAGGCGCTGCACCTGCTGCGGAACCTCGCGTTTCTGGCTCCTCGCGTTGAAACTTTCGCGGGCCTGCGCCGCGGCCTGCGCGCCGTGGAATCGCTCGGTAATTTCCCGGGCCAGCTCGAATTTCACCTCCATCGGATTGCGACCATCGGCAATCTCCTGGCGGAATCTGGCGAGGTCGGCATTGGGACGGAACGACAGCAAATCGAAGTAGCGCCACATCAGCTCGTCCGAAACCGACATGAGCTTGCCGAACATGTCGTCCGGCGCCTCGGTGACGCCGATGTAGTTGCCCAGCGACTTGGACATCTTGTTGACGCCGTCGAGCCCTTCCAGCAGCGGCATGGTCAACACCACCTGCGGCTCCTGGCCGTAGGACTCCTGCAGCTGACGCCCCACCAGCAGATTGAATTTCTGGTCGGTACCGCCCAGCTCGACGTCGGCCTCAAGTGCCACCGAATCGTAGCCTTGCACCAACGGATACAAAAACTCGTGGATCGCGATCGGCTGGCCGTTCTTGTAGCGCTTGCTGAAATCGTCACGCTCGAGCATGCGCGCCACCGTGTGCTTGGCGGCGAGCTGGATCAGCCCGGCCGATCCCATCTGATTCATCCAGCGAGAATTGAAATCGATGCGGGTCTTCTGCGGATCGAGGATCTTGAAGATCTGCTGCTGATAGGTCGCGGCATTCGCCTTGACGTCATCCGGCGTCAGCGGCGGACGGGTGGCGTTGCGACCGGACGGATCGCCGATCAGCCCGGTGAAATCGCCGATCAGGAAAATCACCTCGTGCCCGAAATCCTGGAAGCGCCGCATCTTGTTGATGAGCACCGTGTGCCCCAGGTGCAGGTCCGGCGCGGTCGGATCGAAGCCGGCTTTGATCCGCAGCGGCTTGCCACGACGCAGCTTGGTCAGCAGATCCGATTCCAGCAGGATTTCCGCCGTTCCGCGTTTGAGCTCGGCCAGTTGTTCTTCGGGCGACACCATAAATTTTCCAGCTGCAATGACAGTATTTCGAAGCGCGCGCGACTGTATCAGGCCGGCGCGGTGGTTGACGATTTGCGTGCCGATCTTCTACCTTTCGCGGCAAATGTTAACTCGCTGATGCAAGAGGCTTTCCCGGTGCGACCAGATTCGCGGATCGCGTTCGACTACAAGCTGAAATCTGGGCGGAAATTCGCGGAAGCCTCGAGTTCGGTACACGCCCGCTGGTTCGCCTCCGGACTGATGCTGCCGCTGCTCGGTGGCCTGATCGCCTATCTGCTGGCGAGAAACCCAGCGGTAATCCCCGGCGAAGAAGCACCCACGGTTCCGGCACTGGTGTCCGAGGCGCTGCCGTCGCTGCAGCCGCAGCCCGTCGTGGCCACAGTGCCGGTCCCGCAGCCACTGGGCGACACGCTCGAGTTCGTGGTGCGCCGGAACGACACGCTCGACCGCATCTTCCGCCAGCTCAAGCTGAGCCTGAACGATCTGGCCAACATTCGTGACGTGCCCGGCGTGCGCGCCGCTCTGGATCACCTGCGCCCCGGCGACACCATCAAACTGACCCATGACGAAGGCCAGGTCTACGCGCTGACCCGCCGGATCAGCGAAACCGAAATCCTCTCGGTGAAGCGCAACGACGAAGGCTTCGCCGCCGAAGTCATCGCCACTCCGCTGGAACTGCGCACCACCAGCAGCCACGGCACCATTCATTCGTCGCTGTTCACCGCTGCACGTGCCGCCGGCGTGAGCGCCGATCTGGTGATGCGGCTGGCCAACGACATCTTCGGCTGGAAAATCGATTTCGCCCTGGAAATCCAGCCCGGCGACAGCTTCGACATCGTCTACGAGCAGAAGTATCGCGACGGCGAGTACATCGGCGACGGCCGCATCCTGGCCGCCGATTTCACCAACGACGGCAAGGTGCATCGCGCCGTCTACTTCGAATCCAGCGACGGCAAGATCTCCGATTATTTCGGTCCGGACGGCCGTAGCATGCGACGGCAGTTCCTGCGCGCGCCGCTGGATTTCACGCGCATCAGCTCGAACTTCAATCCCACCCGCCGCCACCCCATTCTCAACACGATTCGCGCTCACAAGGGCGTGGATTACGCAGCCCCCACCGGCACGGTGATCAAAGCTGCGGGCGAAGGCCGTGTTGGCTTCGTGGGCGTCAAAGGCGGTTACGGCAATGTCATCATCCTGGAGCATGGCGCGGGCATTTCCACGCTGTACGGCCACATGTCGCGCTTCGCCAAGGGGTTGCGCAACGGCCAGCGGGTGAATCAAGGCGACACCATCGGATACGTAGGCAGCACCGGCGCCGCCACCGGACCGCATCTGCACTACGAATACCGCATCAACGGCGTGCATAAGAATCCCCGCACCGTGGCGCTGCCCGATGCGAAGCCCATTCCGGATCAGTACAAGGCAGAGTTCCAGGCTCGCTCGGGCGCCCTGCTGGCCGATCTGGATCGGGCGCATGACACCGCCGTCGCGGCCATCCCCGCAAAGAACTGATTGCAGGAAAAAATCGGTGCCGGCGCAGACGCGCTGCGCCGGCAATCTGGCTGTAACACAGCGGGCAAATCGCCGTAGTATCCTCGGAGGCTCCTTACGAGGTTGCAGCGAAACGGCCGGCCATGCTCGATGTGAATCTGAAGGCGCCTGAGCACTACATCAATCGGGAGCTGTCGTTTCTCGATTTCAACCATCGCGTGCTGGCGCAGGCGCACGACGAAGCGCTGCCATTGCTGGAACGCATCCGCTTCCTGGGAATTTCCTGCTCCAATCTGGACGAATTCTTCGAGATCCGCGTCGCTGGCTTGAAGCAGCGGCTGGAGCTCGGTTCGCTCGGCGGTGGCCCGGATGGCATGAGCGTGCCGGAGCAACTGACCGCGATTCACGAGCGCGCCATGGCGATGGTGAAGGACCAGTACGATCTACTGCATCAGCTGGTTTTCCCGGCACTCGCGGCCCGCGGCGTGCAGTTCGTGAACGGCAAAACGCTGACCTCACGCCAGCACGCGTGGCTGGCCGATTATTTCGCCAAGGAAGTCGAGCCGGTCCTGACGCCACTGGGCCTGGACCCCGCCCGGCCTTTCCCGCGAATTCAGAACAAGAGCCAGAATTTCATCGTGCGCCTGTCGGGCAAGGACGCATTCGGACGCGATGCAGAGCTGGCCGTGGTGCAGGTGCCGCGTTCACTGCCGCGAATCATCCGGCTGCCGCAGACGGACGAAGCGCCTGGAACCATTCACTTCGTGTTTCTGTCGGCCGCAATCTCCACCTTCATCGCCCAGCTCTTCAGCGGCATGACGGTGGAAGGCGCATGGCAGTTCCGCGTCACTCGCAACAGTGATTTGTTCGTCGACGACGAAGAAGTGGACAACCTGCTGCGCGCCATCGAAGGCGAGCTCGCGCACCGGCGCTATGGCGCGGCCGTGCGCCTGGAAACCTCGGGCGACTGCCCCGAGGACATCACGAACTTCCTGCTGCGCCACTTCGCGCTGACCAACGACGACCTGTACCAGGTCAATGGGCCGTTGAACCTGAACCGGCTGATGGCGATCTACGATCTGCTCGACCGGCCGGATCTCAAGTACACGCCGTTTACGCCGTGCATTCCCAAGCGCGTGGTGGCGAAAGAAGACATTTTCGCCGTCATGCGCGATAGCGATCTGCTGCTGCACCACCCGTTCGAATCGTTTGCGCCGGTGATTGATCTGCTGCGCCAGGCGGGCACGGATCCCGACGTGCTGGCAATCAAGCAGACGCTGTACCGCACCGGGCCGCAGTCACCGGTCGTAGATGCATTGGTGGACGCCGCACGCGCTGGTAAGGAAGTCACCGTCATCATCGAACTGATGGCGCGCTTCGACGAGGCCGCCAACATCTCGTTGGCCACCCGCCTGCAGGAAGCCGGCGCGCACGTGATGTATGGCGTCGTGGGCTACAAGACGCATGCGAAGCTCATCATGGTGGTACGCCGGGAGCACGGCAAACTGCGCCGCTACTGCCACCTGGGCACCGGTAACTATCACCCGAACACGGCCCGCATCTACACCGACTACGGTCTGTTCACCTCCGATGAAGCGGTGGGCGAAGACCTGCACGAGCTATTCCTGCAGCTCACCAGCCCGACCCGCGTCGCGAGCATGCAGAAAATCATGCAGTCGCCGTTTACGCTGCACGAATCGCTGCTGGAAAGAACCCGTCGCGAAATGGAGCTCGCTCGACAGGGCAAGCCGGCGCGCATCATCGCGAAGATGAATGCGCTGATCGAACCGCAGATCATCCAGGCGCTGTACCAGGCCTCGATGGCGGGCGTGAAGATCGATCTGATCGTGCGCGGCATCTGTGCTCTGCGGCCCGGCATTCACGGACTTTCCGAGAACATTACGGTCCGCTCGATCGTCGGCCGGTTCCTGGAGCATTCACGCGTCTACTACTTCCAGAACGATGGCGCACCGGAACTGTTCTGCGCCAGCGCGGACTGGATGGAGCGCAATTTCTTCCGGCGCATCGAAGTCTGCTTCCCGCTGGGCCGCAAGCATCGCGAGCAAATTCTCGAAGACCTGGAGACCTATCTGGCCGACAACGTGCAGTCCTGGCAGCTGCAGGCCGACGGCACCTACGAGCGCCGCAGTCCAGGCGACACGCCGGCGATCAACGCGCAGGCAACGTTGTTGCGTCGTTACGCGCAAGCCACGGAGTCACCTGCGCCGGTCACCGTCAGAGCACTTTGAGCTTGAAGCCCGACGCCTTCAGGAGCTCGACCTCGTTCTCGAGATCGGCCGCAGTCAGCGGGTGATTCTCGAGCCAACCGCGCGGAAAACTCAACTCCAGCGAGCGTCCCCGCGCGCCCAAGCCGATCTTCGGCAGCGCTTCATGGCTGCGTCCTCGATGCAGCAGCACCGCCAGCCGCAGCAGCACGATCAGAAACTCCACCCCGAGGTGCCAGGGCGGATTCAGGTCCTGCAACTGCTCCAGGTGGATCTTGCGGCGATGTGCACCGACGATGCTGGCGAGAATTTTCTGCTCTTCCTGCGGAAATCCTGGCATGTCGGCATGTTCCAGCAGGTACGCGCCGTGCTTCTGGTAGTGCGAATGCGAGACGTCCAGGCCGATCTCGTGCAGCCGCGCTGCCCATGACAGGACCAGCGACGCGAACACGTCCTCCAGCCCCCATTCCTTCTGGGCCTGCTCGAGGAAGTTCAGCACCGTCGCCTCGACCCGCTCTGCCTGAGCCAGATCGACGTGATAGCGTCCTTGCATCGCCCTGACGCTGCGCACGCGCGCATCTTCGTCGGTCAGTCGGCCAACCAGGTCGTAGAGCAAACCTTCGCGCAACGCTCCGTCGGCAACGCGCATCTGCTTGATATCGAGGATGCCGAGAATCTCGGCCAGAATCGCCAGCCCGCCGGCGAACACCGGAACACGCTCCTCGGAAAGCCCGGGCAAGCGCAGCTTGTCGACGGCCCCCGCGCGCAGGGTGTGCTCGATCAGCGATTCGAGCGCAGCCGGCGTGATCATCCCATCGCCGCCGCGCGCTCTCAGCACGTCGCTTACGGAGCGGATCGTTCCGGATGAGCCCACGGCCTGTTCCCAGCCATGGCTGCGGAACGTCGCCTGCACCGGTTCCAGCTCCAGGCGCGCCGCCAGCCTCGCCCGCTTCATGCGCTTTTCGGTGATCTCGCCGTCGCCGAAATACCGGTTGCTCATGCTGACGCAGCCCATGTACAGGCTTTCCAGCCGGCGCGCGTGCACACCTTCGCCAATGATGATTTCGGTGCTGCCGCCACCGATGTCCACAACCAATCGTCGGCCGGGCTCATTCGGCATGGTGCGCGCAACGCCGAGGTAGATCAGTCGCGCCTCTTCGATGCCGGAAATGATTTCGATGGGATGGCCCAGCGCCGCGCGCGCGCGATCAAGAAATGCGCCTCTGCGTCTGGCCTGCCGCAACGTGTTCGTGCCGACCACGCGCACGCTTTCCGCCCGCATGTCTCGCAGGCGCTGGCCGAATCGCTCCAGGCATGCCAGCGCGGTCTCGATGGCGCAGCGGTCCAGGCGACCGGTTTCATCCAGTCCCGCGGCCAGCCGCACCATTTCGCGCAGGCGATCGAGAATGATCAGCTGCCCGTGTGAGTAACGGGCAACGACCATGTGGAAACTATTGGAACCCAGATCGACGGCGGCGATGACGTCCGGGACTCGGGAGCGCGCCACCTGGGAGTCTCGGACGGGTCTTCAGGCCGAGAACGAGGACCCGCAGCCGCAGGTGGTGCTCGCGTTGGGATTGCGGATGACGAACTGCGCGCCTTCGATGTCTTCGCGATAGTCGATCTCGGCGCCCGCCAGGTACTGGATGCTCATCGGGTCGATCAGCAGGGTAACCCCTTGATTGTCGACCCGGGTATCGCCCTCTTCGACGTTCTCGTCGAAGGTGAAGCCGTACTGGAAGCCCGAGCAACCGCCGCCCTGCACGAACACGCGCAGCTTGAGGTTGGGATTGGCCTCTTCGCGGATCAGCTCGCCCACTTTGGACGCCGCCGCATCGGTGAAGACCAACGTGGGTTCGGGAGCGAGGATTGCAGGATCGGTAGCCATGAGCCGCAGATGGGGTCGACAACAGACGCGATCAAGTCTAGCGATACCCCGCCGCGGGCGCAAAGAATCATCCGGAGCGATTCTCGACCTTGCGCCTGCGATGGCCGCTGCGGCGGCCGCCACTAGGGATGGTGGCCACGGAACACTTCAGTCATGACGCACCGTCAGCAGTCTCGACCACCTCGGCAGGCAGCGCCTGAGGGGCTTTTCCCGGGTCCCGGCGCGGCTCGTGGATCAGCTTGCCGTTGATTTCGGCGCCCATCTCCATCTCGATCAGCCCGTAGTACACGCTGCCCGTCACCCGGGCTGTGGCGCCCAGCTCGACCCGGTCGTGCGCCAGGATGTCGCCCTTGACCGTACCGTTCAGGATCACGTTGGGAACAGCCACCGAGCCCTCGATCACGCCGCTGTCACTGACACTCAGGGTGGCGCCGGACTGCGGCGGCGCATCGACGTTGCCCTTGATGTGGCCGTCCACGTGGAAACCGCCGCTGAACTGCACATCGCCGATGATGCGCGTGCCGGCGCCGATCAGCGTATCGATGCGCTGCGGCTTGGGTTTGCTTCGGAACATCAGTTCTCCGCCTGAACCTGCCAGGGATAGGACTCTCGGACCGGCGCCAGTCTGCCCGAACGCACCTCCACCGTGACTGCACGTGGTTCAAAGTCTGCGGGTAGGGCGATGTCCTGTTCCAGCTCCTGGAAGTAGCGGAACTGGAAGGCGACCAGCCCGTCGGCGCGAGTGCTGCCGCCAATTTGCGACAGTGGCAGCTGCTCGGGCTTGCCACCACGCGCTCCCTCGACACGGATGTCCACGGTGCCGGAAGCGGCCGCATCCTGGCGCATGGATTGCACCAGCATCAGATTCAGCCGGTAATGGGACTCGGCGCTGCCGGCCTGGATCTGGAAGCTCTGCACGCGCAAGCCGCCGATCCCGTCCTCGGGCGAGACGATGCCGCGATAGAACGTCAGCTCCTCGCGATGCTTCAGCACCTGCGCCTGCAGGTCGGCCAGGCTCTTTTCCACTTCCGCATACGCCTGGTGCTCCACGTTGCGCGTCAGCTCGGCAGCGGCAACCTCGGCGCGCAATTTCTCATTGGCGCTGGTGAGCGTCTCGATCTGCGCCGAGAACTCGCGGCGGCGCTGGATTTCGGCGAATTTGTTGTAGCCGCCATCGAAACGGCCCCACTCGTAGACCAGGTACAACAGCAGCACCACGCCCAGCAGGCTGCCGCCGATGAGCAGGCGCCGTTGCCACAGCGGGCGGGAGCGGACGACGAACCGCCCGGTCCGCAGGCTTCCCGGGTCAGCCATGCCTCTCAGATCCCATGCACTTGCATCCCGATAACGGTATAACCTCTCGCGGCCATTACATCACATCCGCAAGGCGCGTCACGGCATGCTCTGGTTCAAGGCTTTCCACATCGTCTTCGTCGTCACCTGGTTCGCAGGTCTGTTCTACCTGCCGCGCCTGTTCGTGTATCACGCCACCGCCACCGATGCGGTGAGCAACGAACGCTTCAAGGTCATGGAGCGGCGCCTGTTCGTGATGATGACCATCGGCGCGGTGCTGAGCATCGTCTTCGGCGTTTCGATGCTGGTGCTGGCACCGGCGCTGCTGTCCTTCGGCTGGCTGCACGCCAAGCTGACGCTGGTGGCGATCCTGATCGGCTACCACCTGTGGTGCTACCGACTGATGCTGGACTTCCGGGCCGACCGCAACCGGCACTCCGAACGTTGGCTGCGCGGCTTCAACGAGGCTCCCGGGCTGCTGCTGATCGGCATCGTGCTGCTGGTGGTGCTCAAGCCGTTCTAGCAGGCACTACGCTGGCTCGCCGGCGCCGTTGGGGCTGCGTTTTCTCACCAGATTGCGCAGATTCTTCTCGCTGTCCGACCAGTCCGGCAGCGCCGGCGGATCGTCCGGCCAGGCACGACGCGCCAGTTCGTCGAGCGCACGCACGTAGACGGCGCGCTTGAAGTAGATGACTTCCCGCACCGGGGTCCAGTAATCCACCCAGCGCCAGCGGTCGAACTCAGGCTGCGAGGTCGAATCGAAATGCAGCCGGTCCTCTGACGAACGGAAACGCAGCAGGAACCAGCGCTGCTTCTGGCCGATGCATTGTGGATGAGTGTTGCGGCGGACGTATTGGCGTGGCAGCCGATAACGCAGCCAATGACGCGTCGAGGCGACCAGCTCGACGTCGCGCTCCTCCAGCCCGATCTCCTCTTTCAGCTCGCGGTACAGCGCCTGCTCCGGCGCCTCGTTGCGCATCACGCCGCCCTGCGGGAACTGCCAGCCGCGCCCGCCAGTGCGTCCGCCGAGAAATACCTGGCGGTCGTCGCGGATCAGCACGATCCCGACGTTGGCGCGAAACCCTTCTGCATCGATGAAATCAGTCATGACGGATTGGAGGAGGTCTTGGGCCCGATTGTTCCACAAGCCTCCGCGCTCAATCCACTCAGCGTTCTTGTCGACGTGGCCTGCGACCCTTAACCTGCCGGCCCCAAGTGAACCTTTCATCCTCACGCATCACTGCAATCTACGGCCTGCTGGCGCTCGCGGCGCTCGGCGTGCTCATGCTGTCCGTGCTGAGCGGCAGCGTGTCTTTGAGCCTGGACCAGATCCGCGGCAGTCTCGCCGGCGACGGCGATTCGCTGGCTCACTCGCTGATTTTCGATCTGCGCCTGCCGCGCGCGCTGACGGCGTTCGCGGCAGGCGGCCTGCTCGCTGTCGCTGGCGTGCTGATGCAGGTCCTGCTGCGCAATCCCCTCGCCGATCCTTTCGTGATGGGTGTGTCCGGCGGCGCTGCGGTCGCCGCCTTGTCCGCGATGCTGCTGGGCTTGGCAGGACTCGCCGTGGATGCCGCCGCGACGGCCGGGGCGCTGCTCACCACCTTGATCGTCTTCAGCCTGGCTCACGGCACCGGCGGCTGGACACCGGCGCGGCTGCTGCTCACAGGCATCGTGATGGCGGCGGGCGCCAGTGCCGTCGTCAGCTTGCTGCTCGCGCTCGGTGACGAGAATCAGTTGCGCGGGATGCTGTTCTGGCTCATGGGCGATCTGTCGATGAGCTCGCGGCCGTGGACGTTGTTGTCGCTGTTCGCAGTGGCATTGCTCATCGTCATGCCGTTCGCCCGACAGCTGAATGTGCTCGCCCGCGGAGAGCTTCAGGCACGTGTGCTGGGTGTGTCGGTGCGCGCTACGCGAATCGGCATCTTCATAGCAAGCTCATTGCTGACAGCAGCAACCGTGACCACTGCCGGCACGATCGGCTTCGTGGGCCTGGTGACGCCGCACCTGGTGCGGCTGATGCTGGGTGCCGATCACCGGCTGGTGCTGCCCGCGTCCGCCCTCCTCGGCGGCACGCTGGTCATGATTGCCGACCTGTGCGCCCGCGTGCTCTTCGCCCCGCGTCAGCTGCCCGTGGGAGCGCTGACTGCGATCGCAGGCGTGCCGCTGTTCCTGATATTGATGCGGCGGACCAGCAAATAGGCTCAGCGGCGCTCGAACGCCACCACGTGATCCGGCTCGATGCGGATGCCGATGCGCTCGCCGACCGCATGATCGTGATGGCTCGGCACCAACGACAGCACGCGCGCGCCGCTCGGTAATTTCAGGGTGTAGAGAAAATCGGCGCCACGGAACGCCCGCTGGCACACCTCGGCCTGCAGCTGGCTGGCGTCATCGTGAATCACATCGTCCGGACGCAGCAGCAGATCCACCTGACTGCCGTTGGTCCAATCGGCACGTCCATTGGCGTGCATCAGCCCCAGCTCGGTCTGGAACGTGCCGGCGCCGACGACTTCGCCGGCGATGAACACGCCCTGGCCGATGAAGTCGGCGACGAAGCGGCTCGCCGGCCGGTGATACAGCTCGTAGGGCGAATCCCATTGCTCCAGCCGGCCGTTGCTCATCACGCCGACCAGGTCGGCGACCGCAAAGGCTTCCTGCTGGTCGTGCGTCACCAGCAATGCCGTTGCGTTCAGGCTCTTGAGCACCGCGCGGACCTCGGTGCCGAGGCGCTCACGCAGTTCCACGTCGAGACTGGAAAACGGCTCATCGAGCAGCACCAACTCCGGCTCTGGCGCGAGTGCACGTGCCAGCGCAACTCGTTGCTGCTGCCCGCCGGATAGCTGATGCGGATAGTGCGAACGATGCTCGGCAAGGCCCACCGTGGCCAATATGTCTTCCGCACGCTTGATCCGCGCAGACTGCGGCAGGCGATGCAGGCCGAATGCAACGTTCTGCAGTACCGTGAGATGCGGGAACAGCGCATAGTCCTGGAACACCATGCCGATGCGACGGCTCTCCGGCGGCGCGAGAAAATCAGGCGTCGATAGCACGCGTCCGTGCGCCTGGATCTCGCCGCGGTCCACCGGCTCGAACCCGGCGATACAGCGCAGAGCCGTCGTTTTGCCGCACCCGCTGGGGCCCAGCAGGCATCCGATGGAGCCTTCCGCGAGCCGAAAGCTCAAACCATCGACAGCCTTGCGGACACCGAAGAAACGCGCAACGTCGCGCAGCTCAAGCCACATGCGCACCTCTGCGTGTGAGCATTGCCGCCGGCACCAAGCCGACCAGAACGATGGCGACAGCCGGCAGCGCGGCGCGCTCCCATTCACCTTCCGAGGTCATCTCGAACACCCGCACGGCCAGCGTATCCCAGCCGAATGGCCGGGTGATGAGCGTGATCGGCATTTCTTTCATTACGTCGACGAACACCAGCGTTGCCGCTGTCGCCAAACTGGTGCGTAGCAACGGCACGTGCACCTTGCGCAGCAGCGCACCGCCGACCACACCCAGCCCGATGGCCGCTTCGTCGATACTGTGCGTGACGCGCTGCAGGCCGCTTTCGATGGGATTGAACCCGACTGCAAGAAATCTCGCGAGATAGGCAATCAGTACCGTGAGCAGCGTTCCCTGCAACAACAGCACCGGTGCCGAGGCGCCGAGCCAGGAGCGCAGCAGGTCCTGCAGAAAATTGTTCAGCAGGATCACCGGAACCAGAATGCCGACCGCCAGAACGGTTCCCGGCACGGCGTAACCGATGGTCGCGATGCGAATGACGCTGCGCGTCAGCATGGTCGGGCGACGACGCAGTACGTATGCCAACAGCACGCTCGCGGCGACGATGACGACCGCGGCGCTGACAGCGAGGAACAGGCTACGGGCGACGAATCCGAAATAGCGCGCATCCAGATCCGACATGGCGCGAGTGAACGCCCAGAACAGCAACTGCACGATCGGCAGAGCAAACGCCAGCACGAACACCAGGCCGACCATGCACACGGCCGAATACCGCGCCAGCGGCCCCAGCTGCATTCGCGGTGCCTCACGGCTGAGATCGCGACTGCTGGAAAAATGTGCGGCCGTCCTGGAACGGCGCTCCAGCATGAAGGCGAGCAATACGAAGAGCATCAGCACGCCCGCAAGCTCCAGCGCTGCGCTCACCGAGAACATGCCGAACCAGGCACGGTAAATGGCCGTGGTGAAGGTGTTGTAGTTGAACACGGAGACTGCGCCGAAATCGGCCAGCGTCTCCATGACGATCAGAGCGATGCCCGCCACGATCCACGGACGCGCCATCGGTATCGCCACCCGCCAGGCCGCCGCTCGCCGGTCGTAACCGAGCGTCTGCGCCGCCTCGAGTGCGCGTCCGCCCTGCGTCAGAAAGGCGCTGCGCGCCATCAGATAGACGTAAGGATAGAAAGCCAGCGACAGCACGAAAATCGTGCCGCCGGTGGAACGGATGCGCGGAAACCAGCTGGAGCTGCCGAAGACATCGCGCAGCCACGATTGCAGCGGCCCGGCGTAGTCGAGAAAGCCCACGGCGACGAACGCGAGCACGTAAGCCGGGATCGCCAACGGCAACAGCAACGCCCAGTCGAAGAAGCGGCGGCCGGGAAACTCGCACATGGCGGTCAGCCAGGCGAGGCCGGTGCCGAGCGTGCCGCCGATCAACGCCACGCCGATCACGAGCTTCACCGTGTTGGCAACGACCTCGGGCAACACGTACTGGGCAAGATGCGCCCAGACTTCGGCTTCCGGCGAAAACGCCGCGCTGACGATGACGACCAGCGGAACCAGCGCCGGCAGACACAACAGCAGCGTGAAGGTCGCGCCCAGCCGCGATCCGCGCCAGAACTGACGCGGTGGCGGCGACTCGGATGAAGAGCTCATCGCGAGCGAAGGTGCTGTTTCAACGATAGCCCGCGCGATCCATCAGCTTCACCGCGATCGACTGCAACTCTCCGGCTTTGGCCACGTTCATCGGGCTTTGCTTGAAATCCCCCCAGGCCAGCACCGCCGGATCGGCCTTCACCGCGGGACTGGCCGGATATTCCAGATTCAGGCCGGCGAACAAGGCCTGCGCTTCGGGCTGCGACAGCCATTCCAGGAACTTCTGCGCGGCCTCTTTGTGCGGCGCGTGCGTGGTCACGCCGGCGCCCGAAACGTTCACGTGCACACCGTTCGCCACCTGGTCAGCCCAGAACAGCTTGAGCGGCAACTCCGGTTTCTCGCGCAGCAGGCGGCCGAAATAGTAGGTGTTCACCAGGCCCACGTCGCACTGACCGGCGGCGATCGCTTCCATCAGCAGCGTGTCGTTGGAGAACGGCTCGGTGGCCAGATTGGCAACCCAGCCCTTGACGATCGACTCGGTCTGCTCCTCGCCGTATTCGGCGATCAGCATGGCGACCAGCGACTGGTTGTAGACCTTCTTGGAGGTCCGCAGGCACAGCTTGCCCTTCCAGCGCTCATCGGCGAGCGCCGCATAGTCGTTGAGTTCCTCGGGCTTCACCCGCTCGGTGCTGTAGACGATGGTGCGTGCACGCACCGACAGGCCGACCCAGCGGTCCTGCGGATCGCGCAGGCTGGCCGGAATGTTGGCATCGATGGTCGGCGACTCGATGGATTGCAGCAGGCCTCGGTCGGCGGCATGCCACAGCTCGCCGGCATCGACCGTCATCAGGATGTCGGCCGGCGAATTCGCGCCCTCGGCCGCCAGCCGCTCGATCAAGGGTCCGGCATCGTCGGTGACGAAGCGCACCGGCATGCCGGTTTCCGCGGTGTAGCGATCGAACATGGGCTTGATCAGCTGCTCGTTGCGAGCGGAGTACACCACCAGTTGCTCCGGCGGCCGCGAACAGGCGGCCAGTACCGCCAAACCCAGCACGCCCAGCATCGCGCTCGCGCGCCGCATCGAAATCGAGCTCATGAAATTCCTCGTCCGCGCCTGATAGATGCGAATGACTCGCATTAAGAATCTTAGCACGGCGCGACGGCGATCCGGGGCGCGACGCGAGGCAGAAATAGCGATTCGTGTGGAGGGCTCCGCGCTCAGGCCAGCTCGACCCGGTTGCGGCCCTGCTCCTTGGCTCGATACAGGGCAGCGTCCGCATTGGCAAGCAGGCGCTCCGCCGCTGCCTTGAGGTCGGGCTCGTGGCGTTCGGGCATGATGCCGGCGACACCGATGGATACGGTGAGATTCAGGCTGACGCCGGGCGAGACTTCCAGCGGCGTGCCACATACCGCAATCCGAATTCGCTCCGCCAGCGCGGCGGCCTGCGCTGGACTGATTTCAGGGGCAAGCACCACAAACTCATCACCACCGAAGCGTGCTGCCGCGTCGCTGTCGCGAATATGCGCGTCGACACGCTGCGCCGCTTCTCGCAGCGCCATGTCGCCTGCGAGATGGCCGTGCTGGTCGTTGATCTGCTTGAAGCGATCCAGGTCGATGAGCAGGCAGGTCAGCCCGGTGCCCTGGCGCTGCGCCCGCGCCAGTTCTTCCTTGAGGCGCGCATTCAGATAACGACGGTTGTGCCAGCCGGTGAGGAAATCGGTCAGTCCACTGCGCACCAGGCGGGCGCGATTCACGGCATTCTCGATGGCGAAGGAAGCGATGACACCCAGGTGCGCCAGGAAATCCGTCGCCAGGTGGCGCGAAAAGCGTTTCTCGTCGGCGCTGCCGAAATTCAGGCTTCCCTGCAAGCGGTCCTGCCGACGCAGCGGAATCAACGCGACGCTGCGCAGCGACTGCTCGCGCGGAAACAGCAGCTGGTGATCGCATCCCATGTAGGGCCCGAGCCAGGGCTTGTGGAACGAGGCGAACTGCGGCGTCAGGCCCACCATGCTGTCGGCGAAGATCACCTGGGGAAAATCCGTGGTGTTCAGGTGATCGGCGATCAGCAGATGCCGGATCTCGTGCTGCGGATCCCATAGCAGCAGCGTCACCGATTCCAGGCCGTAGGATCCGAGCAGGCCCTTGCAGATCGCCTCGAACAGCTGCGCCAGACTGTCGGCCTTGAGCAGATCGAGTTCGCGCTCCTGGCTGCGCTTGAGCAGCCGCTCGTTGGCGGCGGCCTCCTCCAACAGGGTCGCGATGCGGGCACGCAGCTCCCGCACTTCATTCTCGAGATCGCGCACCGGCATGGTGCCTTCCCTTGGCGGTGAAACCGCCCTGTGGCTCAACGTTCCCTGACGCGTCCCGCAAGGTACTCGCGTCCACGTTGCATCATGCTGACGAACTCCGGCGCATCCTGCGTGCTCACACTGCGCCATAGGCGCTCGACCGCATCACGCAAGGCCGCCAGCGATTCGCGGCCATAGTCGTTCAGGCTCTGGATCTCGAAATAGAGTTCCGGACTCTCGCCGGCAACCTTGGTGGCCACGTCGACCTGCGCGTCGTAGGTGGTACTGGAAAGCTGAGCCAATCGCGGCGCGGCTTCGCCACTTTCCGCCAGCGCCGTGAAGAAAGCGATGTTCAGCGCGTGCGACAAGCCGAGTACGTAAGCGATCAGGCGGTCGTGCTCGTCCAGCGTCATGACCACGCGCTCGGCCATGGTCGACGCGAACAGGCTCTGCGCTTCGTCGATGGCTTCCTTGTTGCCCACGTCGATGAAGATCACGTGGCGCCCCGACAGCAGCTCGGTGTCCGGACCGAACATGGGATGGACCGACGTGACCCGGCAGCCGGCGTCGCGCATCGCATTGAGCCCCAGGCGCAACGGCGACTTGAGCGAACCGATGTCGAACACGATGCCGCGTGGCTGGCGCGCCGCCAGCTCCTGCAGGATCGTGTTCGCGATCTGCAACGGCGTCGCGACCACGATCAGGTCATGGTCGAGCGACGCGGTGCGCCAATCCTCGAAATAGGCGAAACCCTCGACCCGCGCGGTGGGGTCAGCGACCATGACGTTGTAGCCCTGCGAAGCCAGGAACTCGACGAACCAGCGGCCCATCTTGCCCGCGCCGCCGATCACCAGCGCCGAACGGCCGCTGCCTCGTCCGCCGGCAGCGACACGAATGCGCTCCTGCGTCGTCAGCGAGCCACGGATCAGCAGACGCATGACCGACTCGGCCAGATCGGGAGACAGCTGCAGCGACTCGGCAGTCTCACGGGCACGCAGCAGCACGTCCCGCTCGCGTTGATAGTCGCGCGTGCCACGGCCGGTCGCCCGCTTGGCTTCGGCAACCTCGCGACTGAGCGTCTGGCGCTCGGCAATCAACGTAAGCAGCTGCTGATCCAGCGCGCTCAGACGTGTGCGTAATTCTTCAAGTGTCATTCGGGGTGGGACGAGTTGCAGGAAACGCTGCGTTTTTCATTTTTACCGGGTGCGCCACGACCCGGCAAGCGTCGGCGTCCGCTGACGGTGGCCGGCTGGCATAATCGTCGCCGGCCTGTTCGGAAAACCCGCCCCATGCACACCAACGCCTTTCTGCCCGAGCCGCTGCCCGCCAATCCGATGCCCCTGTTCGCCGCCTGGTTTCGCGAGGCGCGGGAGCACGCGTTGCAGCCGAATCCCGACGCAATGGTGCTGGCGACAGTCGGTGCGAATGGAGCGCCATCAGCGCGGGTGGTCTTGTGCAAGCTGCTGTCGGAGGCCGATGGCTACGTCGTTTTCTTTACCAACCACCAGTCGCGCAAAGGGCGCGAGCTGAGCGGCCATCCGCGGGCTGCGGCCGTATTTCACTGGGACGGACTGCATCGGCAGGTCCGCATCGAAGGTCCGGTCGTGCGCTCGCCGCTGCCTGAAAGCGACCAGTATTTCGCCAGTCGCGCACTCAACAGCCGCATCGGCGCATGGGCCAGCGAGCAGAGCGAACCCCTGGAATCGAGGGCAACGCTGGCGGCGCGCGTCCAGGCCGCAGCAAATCGATTCGGTATTCCGGCCGGCGCGACCAGCGGCGACGTTCCCCGTCCGCCACATTGGGGCGGCACCCGTATCTGGATCGATACGCTCGAGCTGTGGGTGGAAGGTCCAGGGCGTGTGCACGATCGCGCGGTATGGAAGCGCGACCTGACCCGGGCCGACGAATATTCCTTCAGCGCCAGCGCCTGGCGTGCGACCCGACTGAATCCGTAACGGGCCTGAACATCGCGCCGAACGCGGCTCTGGAGCCAGCCAAGGGGCCTGGATTCCCGGCGAACACCGTCATGCGCCAGGCATGACGCGCCGGCGGATCACTTCACGACTTTCAGGGTGGGCCTGCTGCGCTTGACCTCGCCACCGGTCGGTCCCGGCCCGGGCTCTGGTGGGGTCTGCGGCGGTGGAGGCGCATCGGCTTCGGAGAAGATCATGCCCTGCCCGGTCTCGCGGGCATAAATCCCCAGCACTGCGAGGATGGGGACGCTGACGTCGTAGGTGGCAGCCCCGAAGCGGGCGCGGAACACCACGCCATCGTTGCTCAGGTTCAGACTGCTGGTGGCATTCAGGCTGATGTTGAGGATGATCTTGCCGCCCTGCACGTACTGCCGCGGCACATCCACCCCTTCGATCGAAGCATCGACCACGATGTGCGGCGTTTGCTGATTGTCCGAAATCCACTCGTGCATGGCCCGCAACAGGTACGGGCGACGGGACTTCAGAACAGGAGCATCGGTCATGACAGTGGCCTTGAGAAACTCTCAGGCACGCATTTCCTGTTCGAGGCGCGACAGACTGTGCCGGAAGGTGGGGCGCGCGAACACGAGGTTCATGTAGCGCGTGATCGCCTGCGCCTGCGGCGGCAGATCGATCTCCCAGGCCGACAGGCGCCACAGCACCGGAGCAATGGTCGCGTCGACGAGCGAGAACTCGTCGGACAGGAAATACGGCTTGGCTTTGAACACGTCGGCGCTGGCCAGGATGCTGTCGCGCAGGATCTTGCGCGCCTTCTGGCCGGCCTTGCGGTCGGGATCGTTGATCTGCTGCACCAGGCTGTACCAGTCGCGCTCGATCCGGAACAACGCCAGTCGAAACTGCGCCCGCTGCACCGGATCCACCGGCATCAGTGGCGGGTGCGGGAAGCGTTCGTCCAGGTACTCGATGATGACGCGCGAGTCGTACAGCACCAGATCCCGGTCCACCAGCGTCGGTACGCTGTGGTACGGATTCAGGTCGAGCAGATCCTCGGGCAGGTTGCCATCGCTCACGTCGATGGTTTCGACGTGGATGCTCTTCTCGGCCAGTACGATCCGCGTGCGGTGACTCCACACATCGTCGGCCTTTGAGAAGAGTGTCATCACGCGTGTTAGCCCGGCTGCAAGGATCGTATGAGTGTCTGTCGCGTTGCAGTCCGGCCCGCCGTTGCGGCGAGCCGAGCGCGGCGCGATCAGATCACTTCACGTCCTTCCAGTACTCCTTCTTGAGGAAATACGCCAACAGGAAGAACACCAACAGGAATCCCAGTACCTTCAGACCCAGGCTCTGCCGCTGCAGCTGCATCGGCTCGCCGATGTAGTCCAGGAAGTTCACCGTATCGCGCACGAACTGGTCGTATTCCTGCGGCGTCAGCGTGCCCTTCTGGGCCAGCTCGAAACCGGTGAAGGTCTTGTGGACCGCGTTGTGCTCGGCATCGCTCTCGCCGTCGTACACCGCCTTCTGGTAGCCCTGCAGCTCCCACAGCACGTGCGGCATGGCGGTGTTCGGCATGGCCGTGTTGTTGACGCCGGTGGGCCGGCTCGGGTCCAGGTAGAACGACTTCAGGAACGTGTACAGGTAGTCCGTACCGCGTGCCCGTGCGATCAGGCTCAGATCCGGCGGGGTGGTGCCGAACCAGTGCTTGGCGTCGTCCGCCCGCATCGCGATGTGCAGCGTCTCGTGCGGCCGCTCGCCGGTGAACATCAGGTTCTGCGCCACCTGCGCTTCGGTCAGGCCCAGGTCGTTGCCCAGCCGGTTGTAACGCACGTACTTGGCCGAGTGACAGCCCAGGCAATAGTTCACGAAGTTGCGAGCACCCCGCTGCAGCGAGGCAACGTTACCCACGTCATTGTGCGCGGCCTGCAGCTTGGCCCCGCCCTCGGCGGCCAAGCTCGATACCGGCCCCAGACCCGCGGCGACGACGATGCTCAGCGCAAGAGCAAGAACAGGCTTCTTAATGAGCATCATAGGTCACTCGTTCCGGAACCGGGCGGGTCTGATCGGCCTTGCTGTACCAAGGCATCAACAGGAAGAAAGCAAAGTAGATGGCACCGAAGATACGCGCCGCGTTCGTGTACGCCGGGGTGGCGGGCTGCAAGCCCAGGTAGCCCAGCGCCAGGAAGCTGATCGCGAACAGGATCAGGAAGCTGCGATACAGCCAGCCGCGGTAGCGCACCGACTTCACCTTGGCCCGGTCGAGCCAGGGCAGGAAGAAGAAGGAGACCACTGCCAGACCCATCAGCACCACGCCCAGCAGCTTGTTCGGCACCGCGCGCAGGATTGCGTAGAACGGCGTGAAGTACCATACCGGCGCAATGTGCTCCGGCGTACGCAGTGCGTCAGCCGGCTCGAAGTTGGCGTGTTCGAGGAAATAGCCGCCCATCTCCGGCGCGAAGAACACCACCGCCGCGAACGCCGCCGCGAACGCGACGAAGCCCATCAGGTCCTTCACCGTGTAATACGGGTGGAACGGAATGCCGTCGACCGGATGGCCGTCCGGGCCCTTCAGCTTCTTGATCTCCACGCCGTCCGGGTTGTTCGAGCCGACTTCGTGCAGCGCCAGGATGTGGGCGATGACCAGGAAGATCAGCGCGATCGGCAACGCCACCACGTGCAGCGCGAAGAAGCGGTTCAGGGTGATGTCGGAGATGTAGTAGTCGCCGCGGATCCACTCCACCAGCGACTCGCCGATGCCGGGGATCGCGCCGAACAGCGACACGATCACCTGCGCGCCCCAGTAGGACATGTTGCCCCACGGCAGCAGGTAGCCGAAGAAGGCTTCGGCCATCAACGCCAGGTAGATCAGCATGCCGAAGATCCACACCAGCTCGCGCGGGGTCTTGTACGAGCCGTACATGATGCCGCGGAACATGTGCAGATAGACCACGATGAAGAAGGCCGAAGCGCCGGTGGAGTGCATGTAGCGAATCAGCCAGCCCCACTCCACGTCGCGCATGATGTACTCGACCGAGGCGAAGGCTTCGGCGGCCGAGGGCTTGTAGTTCATCGTCAGGAAGATGCCGGTGACGATCTGCAGCACCAGCACCACCAGCGCCAGCGAGCCGAAGTAGTACCAGAAGTTGAAGTTCTTCGGCGCGTAGTACTCGCTGACGTGCTCCTTCCACATGCGGGTCATGGGAAAGCGTGCATCGATCCAGCCAACCAATGCGCTCATGCGCGAGCCGTTATTCACGGTATTGCTTGTGGCGCTCATCAGGCAGCCTCCGCTTCAGAGCCAATCTGGATGACGCCATCGTTGACGAAACGGTACGGCGGAACGCGCAGATTCAACGGTGCCGGCACGTCCTTGAAGACGCGGCCCGCCAGGTCGAACTTGGAACCGTGGCAGGGGCAGTAGAAGCCGCCCGGCCAGGTGGCGCCCAGCTCGGCGTCCTGCGGCTGGAACCGGTCCATCGGGGCGCAGCCCAGGTGCGTGCAGACGCCGATCAGCACCAGGAATTCGGGCTTGAGCGACCGATCCTGGTTCTTGGCGAACGCCGGCTGCTCGGACTCCTCGGAATTCGGATCGCGCAGATTGTTGATCACCGCCGGCGAGGCCAGCGTCGCCAGCATCTCCTGCGTGCGGCGCACGATGTAGATCGCCTGGCCGCGCCAGTTCACCTTCAGGATGGCGCCGGGCTCGAGCTTGCTGATATCGGCATCGACCGGAGCGCCGAGCGCCTGCGCCCGGGCGCTGGGCTTCCATGAAGCCAGGAACGGCACCGCGGTCAGTGCCGCGCCCACCAGTCCGGTTGCGGTAGTTGCGACTACCAGGAAATGACGTCTGCTGCCGTCGACGTTGTCAGCTTCTGAGCTCATCCACACACTCTCCGCGGAAACGCCCTGATGCGTTCCGACCCGCTTGGACAGGAAACTCGATTCATCCTTCGAAGGCGCGCCTGCCGCAGGCACCGTGCCGCTTCAAGACGGACGCAGCCGCTGGCGGAGTTTTAAACCCTCAAGGAATTCCGCATTATACACACATCGCACACGGCGCTTTGAAGCGCACCCCGCAGCGTCGGCGTCGGACAGCCGACAACCGCAGCGAAAGACCCGACATGGGCATGCGCCCACCGGCCGCAGGACGGCAACTTGCATGGCGACGCTGAAGCAGAGCCTGGTGTTTTTCCTCAAATGGACGCTGGTCGGCCTCGCGGCGGCCGGCCTGCTGCTGCTCGCGCGCCTGACACTGCTCGGCCGGACGGCCAGTGGCTCGGGCGCCAATCTTCCGCCCCCGGCAGTCCAAACCCCCGCGTCCTCGACCGAGCCGCGACGCTCGTTTGCAGATGCGGTTGCGCGTGCCGCGCCCGCGGTAGTGAACATATATACGGCGCGTGTGGTCAGCACCGCTGCCCCCTCCACTCAACTACAGCCGTTGTTCGAGCAGAACCTGCCCGCGGTTCGCCGCCGTGTCGAGAGCAGCCTGGGCTCGGGCGTGATCGTCGATGTCGCCGGTCACGTGGTCACCAATCATCACGTCATCAAGGACGCCAGCGAGATTCGCGTGCAGCTTGCGGATGGACGCGTGGCAACGCCCAAGGTGGTCGGCACCGACCCCGATACGGATCTCGCGGTCCTGCGCATCGACCTGCCCGACCTGCCGACCATGCCGCTGGGTCGCTCGGATGAACTGCGTGCTGGCGACGTCGTGCTCGCGATCGGCAATCCGCTGGGCCTGAGTCAGACGGTGACGCAAGGCATCGTCAGCGCCATCGGTCGCGGCAGCCTGCGGCTCGCCACCTTCGCGGATTTCATCCAGACCGACGCCGCCATCAATTTCGGCAACTCCGGCGGTGCGCTCATCGATACCGACGGCGAACTGGTCGGCATCAATACCGCGGTGCTGGCACAGGCGCTGGGCACCGAAGGCATCGGCTTTGCGATCCCGGTGAATCTGGTGCGCGGCGTGTTGGGTGAAATCGTCGATCACGGCCGCGTCCGCCGCGGCTGGCTGGGCGTTCACGTCCTGGCCGGGCCGAATAGGCGTTTCAGCGCACCGGTGATCGGCGCCATCGACACCGGCAGCCCGGCGGAGCGCGCGGGACTTCGCGTCGGCGACCTGATCACTGAAGTGAATGGCCGGCAGATCCTGACCGACCAGGAAGCCCTCAACCAGGTCGCGGCGCTGGCGCCCGGCTCCAATGTCGAAATCCATGTGCGCCGCAACGACCAGATCGTGACGGTCCACGCAACGCTGGAAGAACGAAAATAGCGTGCGCAGCGCGCCGGCCCCCGCCGAAATCTGCACAATCCTTCCGCGTCGTCTAGACCGGAGCCACTCACCCTTCAGGCTCCCGGATGAGTTCCTCCGGAACCGCGGAGACTTATGGCACGGTGGCGCTCGGCAAGCGCATTTCCGGAAACAGAAACTGGCACGACGTCTCAGGCGTCGTTCCGGCCGGGGCCACTCATTTTCAGGATGAGAGGAGGAACAGGACGTTCCGAGTGAGCAAGCCTACAGGGACGTATTTACGTGCGGTCCTGAAAATGAGTGGCCCCGGCCGGAACGACGCTGGCACCCCCTGTCCAACCCCCACCTCTTAGAAAAAGAAGCAGGCCTGCCACCGACCAAACACGATCCAGCAGGAATCGCCTGATCTCACCCCGGCATGCGCTTGATCTGCGCGCCGAGTTGCCCCAGCTTCTCCTCGATGCGCTCGTAGCCGCGGTCGATGTGATAGATGCGCAGCACGTCCGTCACCCCCTGCGCCACCAGCCCCGCCAGCACCAGACTCGCCGAAGCACGCAGGTCGGTCGCCATTACCGGCGCCGCCGTGAGATTCGGCATGCCGCGAATGATCGCGGTATTGCCCTCGATGCGGATGTCGGCGCCCAGACGCCGCATCTCCAGCATGTGCATGAAGCGATTCTCGAAGATGGTCTCGGTTACGGTTCCGACGCCGTCCGCAACCGTATTCAGCGCCGCGAACTGCGCCTGCATGTCGGTGGGGAATGCCGGATGCGGCGCGGTCCGGATGTCGACCGAATGCGGTCGCCGGCCGCGCATGTCCAGATCGATCCAGGAATCACCGACCTGGATAGTCGCGCCAGCCTCGCGCAATTTCGCGAGCACTGCGTCCAGGTGCTCCGGCCGCGTACCTTTGACCCGCACGTGACCGCCGGTGATCGCGCCAGCCACCAGGAATGTTCCGGCCTCGATGCGATCCGGCAGCACGTCGTAGCTCGCGCCCTGCAGACGCTCGACACCATCGATGACGATGGTATCGGTCCCCGCGCCGCGGATCTTTGCACCCATCGCGCAGAGGAAGTCCGCGAGGTCCACCACCTCAGGCTCGCGCGCGGCGTTCTCGATGATGGTCTGCCCTTCGGCCAGCGTCGCCGCCATCAGCAGATTCTCCGTACCGGTGACGGTCACGGTGTCCAGCACCAATCGCGTGCCGACGAGCTTGTCCGCGCGCGCACGGATGTAACCATTCTCTATATGAATCTCCGCGCCCAACGCCTGCAGCCCCGCAACATGAATGTTCACAGGACGCGCGCCGATCGCGCAGCCGCCAGGCAACGACACGTCGGCGCGGCCGAATCGCGCCAGCAACGGACCCAGCACCACGATCGAAGCACGCATGGTGCGAACGAGCTCGTACGGCGCCACGCATTCGCGAACGCCGGAGGCATCGACCTCGACGCGCATCTTGTCGTCGATGGTCACGCCGACGCCCATGCGGCCCAGCAGCTCGATCATGGTGGTCACGTCCCGCAGATGCGGCACGTTGCCGATGGAGACCGGCCCTTCGGCCAGCAGCGTTCCGGCCAGGATGGGCAGCGCGGCATTCTTGGCGCCGGAAATGCGTACCTCGCCTTCCAGCTGCACGCCGCCGCGGATCTGCAACTTGTCCATGCGTCAGGCGTCCAAAGGCAGTGCCGGCATTTCCGAAGGCGCGTGCACCTGCATGGTCAGCGCGTGGATCTCACGCCCCATCAGCGTACCGAGCGTGCCGTATACCAGCTGATGGCGCTGAATGGTGCGCTTGCCTTCGAACTGCGGCGCGACGATGACTGCTTCGAAATGCGTGTCGTCGTCGGATACGACGCGGGCCTGCGCGCCCGGCAGGCCGGCTTCGATGAGGGATCTGACTTCTGTGGCGTTCATGGCTTTTCGCCTGAGGGGTCGAAGAGTAAGGAAAGCTGTGCGAGCCGGTGGCGGCCTGAAACTCGCGAGCGTGAGCGGCTGTTCGCCGGTGTGCCTATGCTACCGAATTATCCCGCACCCCAGGGGCCGCGATTTCGCGGCCCGTTTGCAGTACCGCCGCGGGACGCAACGCAGCCGCGACCGAAGTCGCCGACAGCAACAAGGGCCGATCCGAGACTGCCGGGCGCTGGGTCCCGCGTTATCATGCACCCACGTATGAAGCCGCCATTGAACGACGAAAAACTGGTTACCCGCGCCCGGCAGGTACTGAGCATCGAGTCCGCCGCGGTATCCGCGCTGGAAACCCGCATCGGTCCCGCCTTCCTCGCCGCCTGCCGACTGATCAATGATTGCAGCGGTCGGGTGGTCGTGACCGGCATGGGCAAATCCGGGCACATCGGCGACAAGATCGCCGCCACCCTGGCGAGCACCGGTACGCCCTCCTTCTTCCTGCATGCCGCGGAAGCCAGCCACGGCGATATCGGCATGATCACGCAAGCGGACGTGCTGCTGGCGCTGTCGAATTCCGGCGAAACCGCGGAGCTGGTCGCCATCCTGCCCGTCATCAAGCGCCTGGGCGTTGGCCTGATCGCGCTCACCGGGAAGCCCCAGTCCACCTTGGGACGCGCCGCGGACGTAGTGCTAGACGTGAGCGTTCCGAAGGAAGCCTGTCCGCTGAATCTGGCGCCGACGGCCAGCACCACCGCGACGCTGGCAATGGGCGATGCGCTGGCGGTCGCCCTGCTCGATGCCCGCGGCTTCACCGAAGAGGACTTCGCCCGTTCGCATCCCGGCGGCAGTCTCGGACGACGGCTGTTGCTGCACGTCGAAGACGTGATGCGCACGGGCGAGCAGTTGCCGAAGGTCGTGGCCGACACGCTGCTGCGCGACGGCCTGGTCGAGATGAGCCGCAAGGGTTTGGGAATGACCACCGTCGTCGATGCCGCGGGGCGTGTCCTGGGCGTATTCACCGACGGCGATCTGCGCCGCATGCTGGAGCAACCATTCGACTTGCTGGCGCGGATGGGCGACGTAATGACGCGCAATCCAAAATCCATCCGTCCGCGAATGCTGGCGGCCGAAGCCGTGCACGTCATGGAAACCAGCAGCATCACGGCATTGCCGGTGGTGGACGATGACGGCATGCTGGTCGGCGCGCTCAACGTTCACGATCTGTTCCGCGCCGGAGTGATGTGATTCACATGGATACCCTGGTCGAACGCGCCAACGACATTCGCCTGCTGGTGCTGGACGTGGACGGCGTACTGACGGATGGACGGCTGTACTTCTCGGCGCGCGGCGAGGAAATGAAGAGCTTCCACGTGCGTGACGGCGCGGGCATCGTGCAGGTCCTGCGCGCGGGCCTACAGGTCGCGGTGATTTCCGGTCGACAGTCGCGCGCTGTCGAACGCCGCATGGCGGAGCTCGGCGTGACCTGGATCCGTCAGGGCGTCGAGGACAAGCTCGCGGCGTTACGCGAGCTGCTGGACATCCTCGCGCTGGGGCCGCAGGCCGTAGCAAGCATCGGCGATGACAGCGCCGATCTGCCGCTCTTCGAGGTCGCCCGACTTGCCATCGCTGTCGCGGACGCGCATGCGAGCGTGAAATCCCAGGCACACTTCATTACGCAGGCTGCCGGCGGTCAAGGCGCGGTGCGCGAAGTGTGCGACCTGATTCTCGAAGCGCAGCGCCGGGCATGAACCGCGAACAATCACCCCCCGACAGGATCGAGGTCGCATGAGCTGGCGCTGGATTTCCATTGCCGCCTTGCTCGCCACCGTGGTGGTGGGTTTCGGTCTGCTGTCCAACCGCCGCTCCGACACCGTCACGACCGAAGCCGTTGCGCAGCAACCGGCCTACTACCTCAAGGACGCGGTCATCACCGAAACGCAGCCGGACGGCTCGCCCAAGCTGCGCCTGATCGCTGCCAGCATCGAGCAGCCCTCGGAGAACGACAGCATTGCGCTCGAGAGCGTGCGCCTGGAATATTTCAAGGTGCCCGACAAGCCCTGGTTCCTGTCCTCGGACCGTGGCCTGGTGCCGGCGCAGTCGCGCATCATCCAGTTCCTGGGCAACGTCGAGCTGCGGCCGCTGGACGAGCCCGCTTCGACCTTCCTGAAAACCGACGAGCTGACCATCGACACCGAGAAGAATCTGGCTTACACCACCTCCTCGCCGGTGACGATGCGCTTCGGCAGTTATTCCATGACCGTGCGGCGCTTCGAAGCCGATCTGAACACCGAGAAAGTCCGAATGGAGTCCGTCCATGGCCGATCCGAAGCCGGCTGAGCGGGTGCTGCGCCTGGCCGCCGCCCTGCTGCTGGCTGCCGCCAGCGCTGGAGCCGCCACCGTGCCCCGTCTCGGCTCCGAGAGCATCCAGCTGAGCGCGGACTTCCAGTCCTCCGACATCCGTAACGACGTTCACGTGCTCACCGGCAACGTGCGCGTGACGCAGGGGCCGATGTCGATGCAAGCCGAACAGGCGACGGTCAATGCATTGCAATCCGATCACAGCCGCTGGACCTTCGAGCGCTCGGTGCATCTGCAAACCGCGGACGCCGATCTGAAGTCGAACTCGGCCACCGCAGTGTTCGCTGGCGGCCAGGTCGCCGAGGCCACGGTGAAGGGCACCCCGGCCACGTTCGAGCAGCGCAACGCAGCAGCCGACAAGAGCGTGAAGGGCCGCGCCAACCTGATCGAGTACGATTTCGGCAAGGGCATCGTGAAGATGAGCCAGGACGTCTGGTTCAGCTACGGTGGCAATGAGTTTCGCGGCGACGTGGTCGTCTACGACGTGAAGCAGGAGCGCGTGGTGGTGAATCCCGGCGGCGAGAACGCCGGCGGCCGCGTCAACATCACCATTCGCCCCGGCACCGGCCAGATCGAATCCGGCGAACGCCGCACTGCGCCCGAGCCGCCCGCCGACAAGAACCCTCCGCCTTCCGACAAGAACGAGAACAACGAATGAGCCGACTGGTCGTCGAAGGGCTCGCCAAACGCTATCGTTCGCGACAGGTGGTCAAGGATCTCTCGATCGAAGTATCGAGCGGCGAGGTCGTGGGCCTGCTCGGACCGAACGGCGCCGGCAAGACCACCGCGTTCTACATGATCGTGGGCCTGGTGCCCACCGACGCCGGCCGCATCATTCTGGACGATCAGGACATTTCCAAATTGCCGGTGCATCGCCGCGCGCGCCTGGGTGTGGGCTATCTGCCGCAGGAACCTTCCGTCTTCCGCAAGCTCACCGTGGCGCAGAACATCCGCGCCATCCTCGAGACGCGTCCCGAGCTCGACGGCGACAAGCGCGACGAGATGCTCGAATCGCTGCTGGATGAATTGCACATCGGGCATATCCGCAACAGCCTCGGGCAAAGCCTGTCAGGCGGTGAGCGCCGCCGCGTGGAGATCGCGCGCGCGCTTGCCGCAGAGCCGCAATTCATGCTGCTGGACGAGCCATTCGCGGGCGTCGACCCGATTTCGGTGCTGGATATCCAACGCATCGTGCGCCATTTGAGCGCACGCAATATCGGCGTCTTGATCACCGATCATAACGTGCGGGAAACATTGGGGATTTGCGGGCGTGCTTACATCGTGAGCGGCGGCTCGGTGATCGCCTCCGGAACCGCCGATGAGGTCCTTGCAAACCGGGAGGTCCGTGAGGTGTACTTGGGCCAGGACTTCCGCTTGTAGATCGCCTTCAAGGAGGCGACGCGGGTCTCAACTTTCGAGGCATCGCGTCACAGCACCCGTCAAGAATGCTCAAACCCGCTCTGCAGTTAAGACTCGGCCAGCAGCTCACGATGACTCCGCAGCTGCAACAGGCCATCCGCCTGCTGCAGCTGCCCGTCCTCGAATTGCAGGCGCAGATCCGCGAGGCGCTCGAAACCAATGTAATGCTCGAGTCGGAGGACGAAGCCGCCAGCCTCGAGACCGGCGATACCGTGACGGAGCCGCAGTTCGAAGCCTCCGCACCGGTCGAGACTGCCGCGGTGACACAGAGCGAGCCCGAGATCGATTCGCTCGACGAGCCCGACTGGGGCGACAACCAGATCGCCGGCCCCTCGGATTCGCCGTGGTCCGGCGAGGACCACTCGCAGGACTTCTCCGACGCCGGCGGCGAGACGCTGCAGGAACACCTGAGCTGGCAGCTGGAAATGTCGCGCCTGAGCGAACGCGACCGACGCATCGGCGCCGCCATCATCGACGCCATCAACGACGATGGCTATCTGATCGAGCCGCTCGATGAAATCGCGCGCAACCTGCAACCCGAGATCGTCGCTACGATCCACGAAGTGGAGCACGTGCTGCGTCATGTGCAGGCGATGGATCCTGCCGGCGTCGGCGCACGCTCGGTCAGCGAATGCATCGAGCTGCAACTGCGCAAGCTGGATCCCGCGACGCCGGGTCGCGATACCGCACTGGCCATCGCGGCCGGCTTCCTGGATCAGGTCGCCGACCAGCAGTACTCGCTCCTGCGCCGCCAGTTGCGGGTTTCGGAAGAAGAAATGGAGAACGCGCTGGTGCTGGTGCGCGCCTGCCAGCCGCGGCCGGGTTCCAGCGTGCATTCCGTGCCGGCCGAGTACATCGTGCCCGACGTCTTCGTGCGGCGCACCGAGCGTGGCTGGGTCGTGGACATCAATCCCGCCAGCCTGCCGCGGATCCGCGTAAACCAGAGCTACGCCGGCCTCATCGGCCGCTCCTCGGATCACGCCATGCTGCGCACGCAGCTGCAGGAAGCGCGCTGGCTGATCCGCAGCCTGGAAATCCGCAACGACACCCTGCTCAAGGTGGCGCGCTGCATCGTGCAGCGCCAGTCGGCGTTCCTGGAGAACGGCGACGAGTACATGCAGCCGATGATTCTCAAGGACGTGGCCGAAGCGGTGGAGATGCACGAATCCACCATTTCGCGCGTCACCACCAACAAGTACATGCACACGCACCGCGGCGTGTTCGAATTCCGTTATTTTTTTTCCAGCCATGTCGCGGCCAGCGACGGCACCGAGCTGTCGTCCACCGCGATCCGGGCCAAGATTCGCAAGCTGGTGGCCCAGGAGGAAACCGACAAGCCGCTTTCCGACAGCCGCATCGCGGAAATCCTGTCGCAGGAAGGCGTGCAAGTTGCGCGGCGTACAGTCGCGAAATACCGCGAAGCCCTCGGTATTCCTCCCTCTGGCGAGCGCAAAAGAGTTCCCGTTAGATGATGTAGACGAAGTGCAATTGAGGAGGCGCCATGCAATTGAACGTCACCGGTCACCATATAGATGTCACCACTTCCCTCAAGGGGTATGTCGAGAAGAAGCTCGACAAGATCGTCCGGCACTCCGATCACGTCATTGACGTTCACTGCATCCTTACCGTAGAGAAACTGCGCCACAAGGCCGAAGCCACGGTCATGCTCACCGGCGCCAAGGTCTACGCCGATGCCACCGAGCAGGACATGTACGCAGCCATCGACGCGCTCGCCGACAAGCTCGACCGCCGTGTCAAGAAGCACAAGGAAAAACTTTCCAACCACCATGCCGTGGAAGCGCAGAAGAACGGCGCTTCCTGACGTTTCCTGTCACCGCCCAGGGAAAGCCCCGCGACCGCGAGCCGCGGGGCTTTTTCTTTGATAGGCTTGGGGCCGTCGCACCCCTAGCTCGTAGTTCTCCATGCGTCTCGTCATCGTCAGCGGTCTGTCCGGTTCCGGCAAGAGCGTGGCGCTCCACATGTTGGAGGACCTCGACTACTACTGCGTGGACAACATTCCCGCGGGCCTGCTGCCGATGTTCATCTCGCATACGGTGCGCTCGCACGAGACCACCTACGGTTCCACCGCGGTGGGCGTGGATGCGCGCAACCGCCCTGCCGAGATCGCCTCGGTGCCCAAGCTGGTCGAGGAACTCAAGCGCAGTGGACTGAGCTGCGAAGTCCTGTTCCTGCGCGCCGACGAGGAAGTGCTGCTCAAGCGTTATAGCGAAACGCGCCGTCGCCATCCTTTGAGCCGCGATGGCGTTGGGCTGATCGACGCCTTACGCAACGAGCGCGCCCTGCTGGAGCCCATTGCCGACGCTGCCGACCTGGTCATCGATACGACACGCAGCAGCGTGCATGAGCTGCGAGAGCTCATCCGCCAGCGCGTCGCCGGCCGCTCCGAAGGCCGCATGTCCATCCTGTTCGAATCCTTCGCCTACCGGCACGGCGTGCCGGACGATGCCGATTTCGTGTTCGACGTGCGCAGCCTGCCGAATCCGTACTGGGAGCCGGGACTGGCGCGAATGACCGGCCGCGATGCCGCCGTGGTCGAATATCTCGAGCGCCATGCCGTGGTCGCCAAGATGTTCGCCGACATCGTCGGCTTCCTGGAGCACTGGATCCCCGAATTCGTGCGCACCAACCGCAGCTATCTGACCATTGCCATCGGCTGCACCGGCGGCCAGCATCGCTCGGTGTACCTGGTCGAGCGGCTGTCGCAGCATTTCTCCAAGCGCTATGCGCTGGTCCACGCCCGTCACCAGGTGGTCGGCGGCCCGCAGCCGCGCTAGGAAACTTCGATCCAGCGCCAATCGAAGGCGCGCTCAGACTGCCTCGGCCGGCGCACGTCCGGCGGACGACGACACGCCGGACCCAGGCCTTCCCCGCCGCGCGCAGCGCGGCTTTCGTAACCTTTCCAACCTTCTTCTATCCGCCTCACGCCGTTACACTGCGCGCCACTTTGCGGGTGGGCCGACCATGACGACCGAGGCTCCTGTCACCAAAATCAGTCGACTCGCGGCGCTGCGCAGCGCGCTCGAGCAGGGCTCCATGCGCCATAGCCCGCGCATGATCAACTCGCTGCACCCGGCGGAAATCGCCTCGCTGATCGAATCGCTGCCGCCGCCCAAGCGCGAGATCGTCTGGGAATTCGTCGATCCGGAGCTGGAAGGCGACGTGCTGGTCGAGCTCAACGAGGAAGTGCGCGCCGAGCTGATCGGCGGCATGGACGCCGATGAGCTGATCGCCGCCACCGAGGGCATGGAAGTCGACGACCTGGCGGACCTGATCGGCGACCTGCCCGAAACCTTGAACGAGCGCGTGCTGCACTCGATGGATGCGCAGGACCGCGAGCGCCTGTCGGCGGTGCTGAAATTCGAGGAGGACAGCGCCGGCGGCCTGATGAACCTGGACGCCGTCACCATCCGCCCCGACGTGACGCTGGAAGTGGTGCTGCGCTACGTGCGCATGCGCGCCGAGCTGCCGGACCGCACCGACAGGCTGTTCGTGGTCAATCGCCACGACCAGTACCTGGGCGGCATCGACATCACGCGACTGCTGACCGAAGACCCGGAAACCACGGTGGGCGAGGTCATGGACTCGACCGTCGAAGGCATTGCCCCGGAAACGCCGGCGCGCGAGGTGGCCAAGCTGTTCGAGGATCGCGACCTGGTCTCCGCCGCGGTAGTGAGCGCCGACGGCCGGTTGCTGGGCCGCATCACCATCGACGACGTGGTCGACGTCATCCGCGAGGAAGCCGATCACTCGGTGATGAGCATGGCCGGCCTGGGCGAGGACGAAGACATGTTCGCCGGCGTGCTGCGCAGCGCCCGCCGCCGCGCCGTCTGGCTCGGGGTGAACCTGGCGACCGCCTTCCTGGCCGCCAACGTGGTCGGCCTGTTCGAGGCCACCATCGAGAAAGTCGTAGCGCTGGCGGTGCTGATGCCCATCGTCGCCAGCATGGGCGGCATTGCCGGCAGCCAGACGCTGGTGCTCATCATCCGCGGCATCGCGCTGGGGCAGGTCGAACGCACCAACGCACGCTGGCTGCTGGTGCGGGAAATCGCGGTGGGAATGCTGAACGGCCTGTTCGTGGCCGGTGCCGTCGGCCTGGTAGCGGGCCTGTGGTTTCAGCAGTGGAAAGTGGGCGTGATCATCTACGCCGCGCTCATGATCAACCTGTTCGCCGCAGCGGCTGTCGGGGTCAGCGTGCCGCTGTTGCTGAAGCGGCTCGGCATCGATCCGGCGCTGGCGGGCAGCGTGATCCTCACCACCTTCACCGACTGTATCGGCTTCGCCTCACTGCTGGGTCTCGGCACGCTGTTCCTGGCGGGATGACAGCCGCCGCAGCACGCCGGTGGCGCCGCTGGACTCGATGGTGAAGCCGCCGATGAACGCCAGCAGATCGTCCGAACGCTTCATTGCATCCTGATAGCCCAGCGCAATCAGCTCGCGGGTAAAGCTGTCCTGGAACAGCAGATAACTCATGAGCTGCCCGCCACCGGTGTTCAACGCACCCATGGTGCGCAGCAGGACCCGCAGCGCACGCGGCAGCGAACCCACATGGTGCCGTGCGATCTCCGAAATGTCGCGGCTCGGCAGGATCACCATCATGTCGATCTTCTTCAGCTGCGTGCCATCCGGCGCCGCCGGCACGCCGAGTTCGACCAGTTGGTTGATCTGGGTCAGCCGCTCCATGTCGGCATACAGGCCGTCGGTGAACAGCGCATCCAGCATGTAGCCGAAGATCTGTCCGAAGGTCGGGCACAGCGGCGGGTGCGGCACGCTGGAATGCGTTTCGTTGCGGGTGCCGATCACCAGCAGCCGATCGGCGCCCAGGTGAATGGCCGAGCTGAACGGGCTGGCCTGCCGCATGGAGCCGTCGCCGAAATATTCATCTTCCATCAGTACCGGCGGAAACAGGAACGGCACCGCCACGCTGGCCATCAGATGATCCAGCGACAGGATCGCCGGCTCGCCGGCGCGGCGCAGGCGGCTCCACGGCGCACTGCCCGGCTTGGCTTCGTAGAACGACATCGAGCGCGCGCTTATATAGCCGGCGGCCGAGATCGACAGCGCATCGAGCTGGCCGGCGTTGATCGCACGGCGCACGCCGTTGAAATCGAACTGCGTCTTCAGCAGCTCGCGCAGCGGCGAGTTGTCGAACAGCGATTTCGGTGGCGGCAGCAGCCAGCCGCCCGACATCATGGCCAGCAGCCAATGCAGCCCCGAGCGCAGCATGCTGGCGGTGTCGGAACGGAACACCTGGTTCACCTGGAAGTTGCGCCAGACCCGCTCGAGGTTGCCGACGGCGACCCGGAAACGTTCGCCATGCACGGCAATGGCCGTGGCGTTGACCGCACCGGCGGAGGTTCCGGTGATGACCGGAAATGGATTGGTGGCGCGGGCCGGCAGCAGATCGGCAATGGCGCGCAGTACTCCGACCTGATACGCAGCGCGCGCGCCACCGCCGGGCAGTACCAGCCCGAGTCGGGTCGGACCTTGCGGTTTACGGTCGATACTCACGTTCAAGCCTGCGCCCCATTATCCATCACACACCCTGCCTCGGGGCGTGGTCACAGCTGACAGATTCGTCATGTTCCGGCGCACCGGTGCGCCGGATGATCGCGGTCGGATTCAGGTTTAGTATGACACACTGATTTTCGGCCCTTCCCACGCCGCACCCATGCCGGTGCAGCACCCAGGAGCATCCATGAAGCGTATGCGCAGTCTTCGGTATCTTGCGATCGGCCTGCTGGCCGCCTGGCTGGGCATGGCCCAGGCCCAGGAGCTCAAGCCCGGCAGCACCGCGCCCGATTTCAAGCTGCAGGACCAGAACGGCAAGTGGCAGCAGCTCGCCGACTATCGCGGCAAGTGGGTGGCGCTGTATTTCTATCCCAAGGACCAGACGCCGGGCTGCACCACGCAGGCGTGTGAGTTCCGCGACAACATTTTCGCCTTCCGCGATGCCGGCGCCGTCATCCTCGGCGTCAGCGTCGACGATGTGGAATCGCACAGGAAATTCTCGGAAAAACACGGCCTGCCCTTCCCCATCCTGGCCGACTCGACCAAGGCCACGGCGAAGCGCTACGGGGTGCTGAAGAAATTCCTGGGCACGCTGGAGCTGGCGCAGCGCGACACCTTCCTGATCGACCCGCAGGGCCGCATCGTCAAGCACTACGTGGACGTGGACCCCAAGGGTCACTCGCAGATCGTGCTCAAGGACATCAAGGCATTGCAGAAAAAGGCCGGCTGAACGCCGGCCGCGCAAGGCGCTGTCAGTGCAGCGCCTTGATCGCCCGATCCAGCCCGCTCAAGGTCAGCGGGAACATCCGGTCCTCCACCAGCTGGCGCGTGATCTGCACCGACTGCGTGTACTCCCAGCGCTGCTGACTTTCCGGATTCAGCCAGACATGGTGCGGCCAGGTGCGCGTCAGACGCTGCATCCACACCGCTCCGGCCTCCTCGTTCCAGTGCTCGATGCTGCCGCCCGGCTGCGTGATCTCGTACGGACTCATGCTCGCATCGCCGACCACGATCAGCTTGTAGTCGTGCCCATAGGTGCGCATGACCTCCAGCGTCGGAATCTTCTCGAGGTGGCGCCGCCGATTGTCCTTCCACAGCGATTCGTAGACGAAATTGTGGAAGTAGAAATACTCCAGATGCTTGAACTCGCTGCGTGCGGCCGAGAACAGCTCCTCGCACACACGCACGTGATCGTCCATGGAACCGCCGACGTCCAGGAACAGCAGGATCTTGATGGCGTTGTGGCGCTCCGGCACGAATTTCAGGTCCAGCAACCCGGCATTGCGCGCGGTCGAGGCGATGGTGTCGTCCAGATCCAGGTGCTCCGCCGCACCTTCGCGCGCAAACTTGCGTAGCTTGCGCAGCGCCATTTTGATGTTGCGCGTACCGAGCTCGACATTGTCGGCGAGATTCTGAAATTCGCGCCGATCCCAGACTTTCACCGCGCGGCGCTGGCGTGATTCGTTCTGGCCGATGCGAATTCCTTCCGGGTTGTAGCCGTAGGCGCCGAACGGCGAGGTGCCGCCGGTACCGATCCACTTGTTGCCGCCCTGGTGCCGCTCCTTTTGTTCTTCCAGCCGCTGGCGCAGCGTCTCGAGCAGCTTGTCCCAACCACCCAGCGCCTCGATTCGGGCCTTCTCTTCCGCCGACAGCGTGCGCTCGCCCATGCGCTGCAGCCACTCTTCGGGAATCTGCGCCATCAGGGAATCGAACAGCGCTTCGACACCCTGGAAATGCGCGGCGAACACCCGGTCGAACCGATCGAAATGACGCTCGTCCTTCACCAGGCAGGAGCGCGCCAGGTAATAGAAATCCTCGGCGCTGCCGTTGGCCAGTCGCGCCTGCAGCGCTTCCAGCAACGTCAGGAACTCGGTGATGGACACCGGTACACCGCCCTCGCGCAGCAGGAAGAAGAAACGGATCAGCACGTTTACCGCCCTTGTCGGCGATGCAGGAACAGCAGCTGCTCCAACAGGTGCACGTCCTGCTCGTTCTTGAGCAGCGCGCCATACAGCGGCGGAATGGCCTGCTTCGGATCGTCGCTGCGCAGCGCCTCAGCGGGAATGTCTTCGGCCAGCAGCAGCTTGATCCAGTCGAGCAGCTCCGAGGTCGACGGCTTCTTTTTCAGTCCCGGCGTCTCACGCAGCTGGAAGAATGCCGCCAGCGCTTCGTGCAACAGTTCCTTCTTCAGGTCCGGGTAGTGCACCGCGACGATCTGCTCCATGGTGGCCGCGTCCGGGAAGCGGATGTAGTGGAAGAAACAGCGGCGCAGGAAGGCGTCCGGCAACTCCTTCTCGTTGTTGCTGGTGATGATGATGATGGGCCGATGGCGCGCCTTGACCCACTGGCGCGTCTCGTACACGTAGAACTCCATGCGATCGATCTCGAGCAACAGGTCGTTCGGGAACTCGATGTCGGCCTTGTCGATCTCGTCCACCAGCAGCACCGGCTGCACTTCGCTCTCGAAGGCCTCCCACATGCGGCCTTTCACGATGTAGTTGCCGATGTCGTGCACCTTGGATTCGCCCAGCTGCGAATCGCGCAGGCGCGAAACGGCGTCGTATTCGTACAGGCCCTGCTGCGCCTTGGTGGTCGACTTGATGTGCCAGCGATACAGCGGCCGGTTCAGCGAGCGCGCCACTTCTTCGGCGAGCTGTGTCTTGCCGGTGCCGGGCTCGCCCTTGACCAGCAGCGGCCGGCCCAGCGTGACCGAAGCGTTGACGGCCATCATCAGATCTTCGGTGGCGACGTAGCGGTCGGTACCGGCAAAGCGTGAAGACATCGAGAAACTCCGCGAAAACCAAGGACAGTCGGAAAATGACAGTCTACCCGCGCGGATGCAGGTTCGTGAGGCTCGTACGGAAACGGCGCAGCCGTGGACTCACGCAGCCAGCGACGCGAGCGCGTCGGGCTATTGCTGTGGCACCAGACGCAAGGCGTGCAGAGATTTTCCCGGCAGCAACGGCAGCGGTTCACCCCGCACCCAGGCTTCGTGGCCCACCCCGTAGAATGGCGACAGCGGATGATCCGCCTGTCCGCCCGGCATCTGGAAGTAGCCCTCTGCTTCCCGGCCCGGCGACACCACCATGCGCTCCGAGGCGCCGAACGAAGATCCCTGCACTCTGGGCATGGCCGAATCGCCGGACATCTCGTCCGCCGGCATGTCGAGCCAGCGCGCTGCCAATGGCAACGCTGGCGACAACGGATGACGCATGCTCAAGGTATTGCGCCGACCCCAATTGCACTGCGCCAGTTCGCCGCACTCCTGCACCAATGCATCGACTGCCGTATCCAGCGACACCAGCAACGAGTCCTCCCAGCGGGCGTAACGCGGATCCAGCAAATGCGCCGGACGCTGCGTGACGAGCTGCCACAACGGACCTTCGAACTGCCCTGACGGCTCGAACTTCGTCTGCGGATACTTCAAGCGCACTGCGGAGGTCAAGGCATCGAAAACGTCCTTGCGAACCTGCAAGCGAAATGCGCGCACGACTCTGTAACCGACATCGTCCGCCGCCGCACGCGCGGACCATTTCTCGATCAACTGTTTTGCCTGCGCGCGCATCGGATGATCCTTGAGCGCCGCATCATCGAGCAGATCGAGCAGCAAGTCGCGCCAGCGCGTCAGGAACAATGCGCGATCGTCGATCTGGATCTTGGTCAGATCGGCCGCTGTGGGACTCTGCAAGGCCAACAGGTCGTCGCGAATCTGTGCAGCCCGCGCACCGAGGTCATAGCCGCCGTCGCCGAGAAAATCGAGCCAGGTCTCCGCATCGATGGTGCGCGCATTCGCCGTCCACAGACGACCGGCGGCAGGATCGACCACGCGCGGATACTCCTGCGGCGAGCGCCAGCCAATCCATCCGGTGCCCGGCGCGCGCCAGGACGTCGGCATGGTCGAATCGTAATTGGAGCGCACCGGCACCTGTCCCATCAGCGACCAGCCGATGTGACCCTGATCGTCGGCCGCCACGAAGTTCTGCACCGGCGCACCGGCGCGATTCGCGGCAAGCAGCAGATCCTGCACGTTGCCGATGGTCTCGAAATCGAGCATGCGCAGGTTGGTCGCATGCGGCTCGTGAGCCGTCCACGCCAAAGCCAACGGCCGTCCCTGCGCGTCGTGATTGACGATGGGACCCCAGCGCGTCGATTTCACTTCCAATGTCACCGGCGCGCCATTGCGCACCGCGATCGTTTCCTTGCGCGTCGTGAACGGCTCGGAGGTATCCGCAACCCGATAGCGATTCGGATCGTCGCGGTCGACCTCGACGATGACCAGATCGGTCCAATCGCCATAGCTGTTGGTGTAGCCCCAGGCGACATGACCGTTGCTGCCGACCACCAGGATCGGCAATCCGGGCAGGGTTACGCCGATCAGGTCGCGCGGCCGGTCGCTGCCGCCATCGACGATCAGCCGTGCGCGATACCAGACGTGCGGCAATCGCAAGCCCAGGTGCATGTCGTTGGCGAGCAGCGCGACACCCGCTGCCGTATGCGTGCCGGCGATGGCCCAGCTATTGCTGCCGGGAATGGCGCGCTCTTCGGTTCCGAGCTTGGACGGCGGATTCGACAGCGCCGCCGACTTCGCTGCGCCCTGCCGCAGATCGAGTACTTCCGGACCTGGAATCGGTGGTGCGCGCCAGGTTCCACCCATGATCGGCGCATCCCACTCGGTGCCCAGCGGATTCAGGAACGCGAACATCGCGGGCGGCAGCATCTCGTGCAGTTGCGAGCGCGCCAGTTCCTCGGCGCCAGTCGAATCGTTCAGATTCAGGTACATCGAGAATGCGGCCAGAACCGAATCCTCCACCGACCATTCACGAGGCTGCGTGCGCAGCAGGAAGTACTCCCACGGTCGCGTGCGCGCTTTCTTCAACGCGGCGTTCACCCCGGCTACATAGGCCAGCAGAATTTCGCGGTCGTCCGCCGATGCATCGGCGACGACCTGTTGCGCGACCTGCCGGAAACCATGAATGCGCAAACGCTTGTCCGCTTCGACAGCCGCTGCCCCGAGCAGTTCGGCAAGCTCGCCCGCAGCCGCACGACGCATCAGGTCCATCTGGAAGAACCGATCCTGCGCATGTGCGAAGCCGG
>Ga0182745_1000588_pt1 | contig 39287 bp, 29 predicted proteins | sample eDN3rd30CKraftBY_FD_128523 | JGI IMG/M metagenome (GOLD analysis project Ga0182745, IMG submission 128523) | Enriched backyard soil microbial communities from Emeryville, California, USA - eDNA 3rd pass 30_C Kraft BY (version 2) (version 2) | ecosystem: Environmental > Terrestrial > Soil >...
GCGGCTGCGGAATGGGCAGGCTTCGGGCTGGCAACGTGGGGCTGAAGCCATTCACCAGGAAGGACATCACGAGCTGCGCGCTCGGTGGCCGCGTCCCCAGCGACGCGCCGCAGACATCCAGCTGGTCCATCACCCGCGGCCCGCTGGTGCGCTGGTAGCGGTTGCACGTGGAGTCCACCTGGGCATCCAGGACGCGCGTCAGCTCGCGCGTGTGCCGGCCCCAGCGCATGGTGAGCTTCTCCGGCGTGAGCTGGATGTTGACGGGCTCACCGCCCCAGGTGCCCTCGATGAGGGTGCGCCGTCCGCCGGCCTTCAGCTTCAGGTCCAGGGCGCGCTGCCCCAGGGTGCCCGTCACCGCGATGCCGTGCTCGTAGACTTCCTCGCCGAGGATGCTCACCCAGACGCCGTCGTGGCGCCGGGTGTATGGCTTGTCCGCCGCGATGCGGCCATGGTTGAACCAGACGTCCCCGACGCGGCCCAGCGGCAGTTGATCGCTCGTCGATACGGAGACGGGCGCGTCTTCCAGGCCCGCGGGGCCGCTGGACGCCACCACCGGCCGCGAGGCCAGCAGGTCCGTCACGGGCACGGACCCATCCACGACGTCGAAGCGCACGCCGTCGAGCCAGGCCTGGCCGGTGCCGCTCATGATGAGGCCGGCCATGATGGTGGTGGCTTCCTTTGGGACGTCGAGCACCACCTCGTAGCGCTTGCAGCCCGCGGTGCCGACGAGGGCGCGCGACTGCATGTTGTCGAAGGCCAGGGGCTGCTTCGGGTCGGGGCCCTCCACGCGCATCCACAGCCCGGCCCAGCCCTCCACGTCCTTGATGCGCAGCGAGGCGGAGAAGCGCAGCCGCTTGCCGCGGAAGTCTTGCGCGCCGAAGGCCTGCATGAAGGTGCCGTAGCCGTTCTCGTCGGGCGTCAGCGAGCGGAGGAAGGCGCTGCGGGAGCCCTCGCACGTGGAGGCGTTGTCCACGCCGGCCTCGTAGCGCTTGGGGGCGCTCTCCGTCACATACCAGCCGATGGGCAGCTTCTGGGCGCCCTCCGATGGCTGCGCGCCGGCCCCGGTGGAGGCCAGCGCGAGCAGCAGGGCGGCGAGTTTCTTCCGGAAGTCCATGACGGGAATCCTCACAGCGACACGGGGCGGCGCGCGCTCAGCGCGCCCTCGGGGAGGCCGGTGCGGGCCTCATAGCGCGGGACTTCACCCGTGCCCCAGGGATACTGGACGAGGAGCCCTCGCTCCTCGGCCGCTTGGGTACACGACGCCTGCGTCGCCAGGTCCGGGCAGGCCACGACGACGGCTCGTGGCTCCGCGACCTCCATCTCCAACTTCTCCAGGGCCACGGTGGGCGGCGCCATCTCCAGGGGGAGGGGGCTGGAGGCAGGTGGAGGCCGTTCGCCGGAGAGCAGCACGAAGGCCAGCGAGGCGGCGGTGGCCAGGGCCGCGCCGGCCGTTCCCAGCCCCATGCGCCGCGTGTCCCAGCGGGCCGGGCGGAGGACGTGGGCATCCCGGGGGACGGTGCTGGCCACTTCGTGGAGCTGTTCCGACAGCAGGGCTTCTTCCTGGAGCAGCCGGGCGCACGGTTCGCATTCCAGCGTGTGCGCTTCCAGGCTCGCGGCCTTCTCCGGTGCCAGCGCCCCCAGGATGTATTGCTCCGCGGCGTCGCGGGTGAGGTGGGGCTTAAGCATGGGTTTCCTCCTCGAGCGCGGTGCGCAGCTTCTTGCGGACCTCGCACAGGATCTGCCGCACACGCTGGACCGAGAGGCCAACGCGCGAGGCGACTTCGGCATGGGGGAGCTCCTGTCCGTCACAGGCCAGGAGAAAGACGTTTCGCGCGCTGGGCGATATCTGCGCCAGCGCGGCATGGGCGCGGGACAGCTGCTCCTCGGAGAGCAGGCGCCGCTCCGCGGACACCGCGGGGTCCACCGGGTGGTGACGCTCCGGCAGCTCGTCCACCGCGCTCGCGACGGACTCGCGGCGTGCACGTCGTGCATCGTCCGCGGCCAGGAAGGCCGCCTGGGTGAGGGCGAGGTTGGGCAGACGCAGCTCCGTCAGCAGCCCGCGCTGCTGTTGCTGGATGAGCCGCGCCCAGGTCTCCTGTGCCAGCTCCTGCGCCCGGTCCACCCGGACGCCTCGTGCGAGCAGCGATACCACGACCCGCCGGTGATGGCGTGCCACCAGTGCGTCCCAGGCGGCCCGGTCACCCGCCAGTGCTCGCCGCGCGAGGAGGGCTTCATCCCCTCCCGGCGCGGTCGCTTCGGCTGGCTCGTCGGCTTCCTTTGACAGTCGCAGCGTCGTCATCCGCAGGCCCTGCACGGCTGCACTCATGCCGTCTTCCCGTCGCTCAGAGGCTTCTGAGGGGCACGCCTGCTCCCCAGTGCTCCCAGAACGTGTGTCCGGCCCGGATATATCGACGGGGGCTGGGAGGATGTGGGGTGGGGTGGGCAAGGGTCAGTTGACGGCGGGGCTGTCTCCGGAGGCCCAGCGGAGGTTGGAGAGCTTCACCACGCCCTGGCAGCGGGCGCACTGGCGGCCCTCGGCGTCGTACAGCCGTGCGGTGGCGAAGAGCAGGGACACGGTGTGGCTGTCGATTTCGGACTCCACGCGCAGGCTGTCGCCCGTGACGGGGCGCTCGAAGCTCATGGACAGCTGCACGGTGGCGCAGCGCCGGCCCGGGTCCACCAGGGCGCCGGTGCAGCCGATGGCGTAGTCGAAGAGGGCCGCGAGGATGCCGCCGTTGACGGCGCTGGCGGTACCGGCGCCCCCCCGGTGCTCGGGGCGCAGCTCCGGGATGCTGACGACCACCTTGCGGCCCTCCGGGAAGCTGAGGTTCGCGCCGAAGAGGCGCAGGGTGAGGCTCTGGGAAAACTGCTCGGCGTAGCGGTCCAGGTCGGCCTGGGAAGGCCTCGAAGGGACGCCGGTCGGGGAGTCGGACATGGAGGCGCACCATTATATAAGCGCGCCGCATGCATGGGGGGCCGGGCAGCCGGGCAGGGCTGCCGGAAGGACGCCCATTGGTGGGGGAAAGACGTTAGAAGCATGGGTTCCCTTCCGAATGTCTCCCGCGAACCCACACGAATCCGCCCTCCTCGAAGACCTCAATGCGCCCCAGCGCGAGGCCGTGCTGCACGGTGACGGCCCCCTGCTCGTCCTGTCCGGCGCGGGCAGCGGCAAGACGCGTGTCATCACCCGGCGCGTGGCGCATCTGGTGAAGGTCCGCCACGTCTACCCGTGGCGCATCCTGGCCGTCACCTTCACCAACAAGGCCGCGCGGGAGATGCGCGAGCGCCTGACGCAGCTCCTGGGCGCCCAGGCGAACGAGCTGGTGGTGAGCACGTTCCACTCCGCGGCGGCGCAGATTCTGCGACGCGAGGCGGAGCACGTGGGGCTCACGCGCTCGTTCGTCATCTATGACGACTCGGACCAGCTCAACGTGGTGAAGCGCGCCATGCGTGAAGCGGGGATTGAGTCCATGCAGCCGCGCGAAATCCTCCACCGCATCGACCAGGAGAAGAACGCGGCCCGGCTGCCGGAGCAGATGCAGGTGGCGCCCGGTGACGAGCGCGGCCAGCTGGTGCGCAAGGTGTACGCGGCCTACCAGGAGCGCTTGCGCGCGGCCAACGCGGTGGACTTCGGAGACCTGCTGCTGCTGCTGGTGAGCTTGTTCCGTACCCGGCCGGATGTGCTGGAGAACTACCGGCGCCGCTTCCACCACGTGCTGGTGGACGAGTTCCAGGACACCAACCCGGTGCAGTACGCGCTGCTCAAGCAGTTGGCGCCGCCGCCTTCCGCGAACCTGGTGGTGGTGGGAGACGACGACCAGTCCATCTACCGCTGGCGCGGTGCGGACGTGGACAACATCCTCGGCTTCCCGAAGCAGTACCCCGGCGCCAAGGTGGTGAAGCTGGAGCAGAACTACCGCTCCGACCAGAATATCCTGGACGCGGCGCACGAGGTCATCCGGAAGAACACGCGGCGCATGGAGAAGAAGCTGTGGTCCGAGCGCCCGCGGGGCCAGACGCTCAACCTGCTGCTCAACCGCGACGAGCGGGCCGAGGCGCAGGAGGTGGCGCGGCAGGTCCTGGCGCTCCAGCGGGAGGGCTTCATCAAGCTCTCCAGCATGGCGGTGTTCTACCGGGCGAACGCGCAGAGCCGCGTGCTGGAAGAGGCCCTCCGCCTGGCGCGCGTCCCGTACACCCTGGTGAGCGGGCGCAGCTTCTATGACCGGGCGGAGGTGCGGGACGCCTCCGCGTACCTCCGGCTGATGGTGAACCCGCGCTCGGACGCGGACCTGCTGCGCATCATCAACATCCCGGCGCGCGGCATTGGCGATACCACGGTGGAGCGGCTGACGGACTTCGCCAACACGCAGGGCGTGAGCCTCTATGAGGCGCTCACCCAGCCGGAGCAGATTCCCGCCCTCAACAGCGCCGCGGTGAAGCGGCTCAAGGGCTTCCGCAACCTGCTGGAGTCGCTGACGACGTTCGCCCAGGAGACCGAGGACGCCGCGGGCGCGGTGGACCAGATGCTTCGCGAGACGAAGCTGGTGGAGACGCTCCTGGCCGAGGGCAGCGACGAGGCACAGACGCGCGCGGAGAACCTCCGCGAGTTCCTGGGCGCGGCGCAGGAGTTCGACCTGAACCGGGCCGCGGCGGCGGTCGCGGCCGCGGCGAATCCTCCCAGCGACGTCCCTCCCGAGGTGGACGCGGCGCCGCTGACGGCGGATGTGCCGGCGCTGCAGGCCTTCCTGGAGCAGATTTCGCTGGTGGGTGAGGCGGACGCGGAGGTGGGCGAGGGCCGGGTGGCGCTGATGACGCTGCACGCGGCCAAGGGCCTGGAGTTCGACGCCGTCTTCCTCACCGGCATGGAGGAGAACGTCTTCCCGCACGCGCGCTCGGTCAAGTCGGAGTCCATGTACCTGAACGAGGACATGCCGACGGAGGGGGAGCCCTCGGAGGAGATGGCCGAGGAGCGGCGCCTCTGCTACGTGGGCTTCACGCGCGCGCGCAAGCGGCTCTTCGTGAGCCTGGCGCAGTGCCGCTCGCTGTTCGGTGAGCTGCGCTACAACGCGCCCAGCCGCTTCCTGCGGGATGTGCCTCCAGCGCTGTTCGGCATCAGCGAGCAGGAGGTCCCCGAGGCGCCCCGGCCCATGGTGCCGTCGACGCAGCGCAAGCGGACGTGGGACGAGGACGATGGTCCCCGCATCGACCGCTCCTACTCGCAGGCGTCGGACATGGACGGCGTCGGCGGAGACGTACGCGGCATGCGCGTGCGCCACGAGCAGTTTGGCGTTGGGCGCGTCGTGTCCGCGGACGGCAATGGCCCCAACGCGAAGGTGACGGTGGAGTTCGGCGGGGGTGTGGGCCTCAAGCGCATCATCGCTCGCTTCCTGATGCCGAGCTGAGACGAGTGGGCGCGGAGGCGCGCCTCTCCCTCTTCACGGAGGAGGAGCCGGCGGAGCGCCGAGCGGTGTGCAGAGGCTGTCCGGCCCTGGGCCGGGAATGCAGTCCCCGGCGACGCTCGCGCGCCTGACAGCCGGAGGTGACTGGTGGCAGAGTCGGGGGCGTGCGATTCGCTCCGCTGACCTGGTGTCTCCTGCTGTGGTGCGTCGTGGGCTGCTCTCGAAGTTTCTCTTCGCCAGAGCTCGGCGTGCAGTACGAGCCGCCCTCCGGCATGGGCCTTCGCGCGGTGGAGGCCGGGCCCCCTGCGCGCGCTCTCTTCGACGGAGGGCTGGAGCTGCGCTCGGTGAGGGGCGCGCCTCCCGCGCTCGGGGCCGGGCACGAGGCGGTGCTGGGGGCGGCCGGTTTGCCCGTGCCTGGGAAGCTGCTTCATGACTCTTCGGGCACGCTCCCCGCGGGGCCGGTGGCGCGCTACGAGTTCTCCCAGGCGGGTGGCGCGCGGACGCTGGTGTATTTCGTGCCAGGGGAGGGGGGCTTCGTGCTCGTCCTCTTCACCGCGCCCGAGCGGGACTACGGCGCCCTGTCCGCCCGGGTGGAGCGCTCGCTCTCCACGCTGCGGCTGCTGTGAGGCTCGCCGCGGGGCTCAGTGCTCGGGAGGCCGCAGGCGCCACGCCAGCACCCGGCCATCCAGGCCCAGCACGATGACCTGGTCGTCCAGCACCACCGGCGGGGTGCGCAGGGGCGTGTCCGCGCGGACGGAGAAGGCCTGCTCCCACGAGGTGGCCTTCAAGGCAGTGAGTCGTCCCTGCCGCCCGCTGGTGGGCACCAGCAGCAGCTCCTCCCGGACGGGCACCACCTCGGTGACGAGCGCGTCGGGCAGGGGCACCCGCGCGACCTCCCCGCCCTCGGTGGGGGAGAGCCCGACCAGCGCGGGCGCGCCTCCACCCGTGCCCACCCATAGGATTCCCAGGGCCAGGGCGGGCGGACCCGTCAGGTGCTCCGCGGGCGATTGCTCCCAGCGGGGGGCGCCGTCATCGACGCTCAGCGCCATGACGCGCCCCTGGCGGGTGCTCACGTAGAGCGTGTCGCGCCACAGCGTCATCCCCAGAACATCCGGCAGCGCTCTGTGCCAGCGCTTCGCTCCGTCTCCGGTGGCCAGCGCCATCAGCCCCGCGTCTCCGAGCGCCACCACCAGCAGGGGGCCGTCGACCACCGGGGTGGGGAAGCCACGGGACGCCACCGGGCCGGGCTTGCCGGGTGGGGGACGCTCCCAGTCCGTCTTCCCCGTGTCTGCCGCGAGGCGTCGAACCGCCCCGTCAGGTGCGACCAGGAAGATGGATTTTCCCTCCGCATCCACTACGGGTGCGGTAAACACGGGGGGCTCTCCGGTGAGGCGCCATCGCTCCGCGCCATCCGCGAGCGCCAGCCGGACCAGGTCTCCCCCTACGGTTCCGGCGATGACGCTGTCCCCGAGCAGGGCCGGCCGGGTGGCCACCTCCCTGTCCAGGGGCACGCGCCAGCGCACGTGCCCGCGGCGGTCCAGCCGGAGGACGGCGCCGGCCTCGTTGGCCGTCAGCACGCCGTCCGCCAGGGGCACCAGCCCCGCGCGCGACGAGGCATCCGTGGAGTAGCGGAAGTCGCTCCTAGCGGGTTCCCGGCACCCCATGACCGCCACCAGTGTCAGCGCGAGGGCGGGCAACACGTGCGTGCATGGACAGGCGCGGGACGACATGGTTTGGAGGATGGCGCAAGGAAGGAACTTGGACCATGCCTACCATTCGTGATGATGAGATTCCCAGCGCCACCGGCATTCCTTCGTCCGCCCGGCGGACGGACTTCGTGCCGCCGCCCACGCTGGCGGTGACGGAAGAGCTGCTGCGCGCGCTGCCCAAGACGGACCTCCACTGCCACCTGGACGGTTCCATGCGCCTGAAGACCATCCTGGAGCTGGCCGAGCAGCAGAAAATCAAGCTGCTCGCCGACACCGAGGACGGGCTGGCCAAGGCCATCCACATGGGCGAGGTGTGCGAGAGCCTGGAGGAGTACCTCGTCGCCTTCGACGTGACGCTGTCCGTGCTCCAGACGGCCGAGGCCCTCTACCGCGCCGCCTACGAGCTGGCCGTGGACGCCGCCGCGGAGAACGTGCGGTGGCTGGAGGTCCGCTACTCGCCCGCGCTGCACCTGCAGAAGGGCCTGAAGATGACCACGGTCATCGACTCGGTGCTCGAGGGCCTGCGCGCCGCGAAGCGCGAGACGGGCATCAAGTGCGGCGTCATCGTCTGCGGCATCCGCCACATCAACCCGCAGACGTCCATGCGGCTGGCGGAGCTGGCGGTGGCCTACAAGAACCGCGGCGTCATCGGCTTCGACCTGGCCGGCGCGGAGGCGAGCTTCCCGGCGAAGGACCACCGGGACGCCTTCCAGCTCATCCTCAAGAACAACGTCAACTGCACCGCGCACGCGGGCGAGGCCTACGGGCCGGAGTCCATCTCCCAGGCCATCCACAACCTGGGCGCGCACCGCATTGGCCACGGCACGCGGCTCCGCGAGGACGGTGACCTGCTCAACTACGTCAACGACCACCGGATTCCGCTCGAGGTGTGCCCCACCTCCAACGTGCAGACGGGCGCGGTGCCCAGCCTGGCGGCGCACCCGCTGAAGTTCTACTTCGACTACGGCCTGCGGGTGACCATCAACACCGACAACCGCCTCATCACCGACACCACGGTGACGAAGGAGCTGTGGACGGCGCACTCCCAGCTGGGCCTGTCGCTGGAGGACCTGACCACCATCCTCGTCTCCGGCTTCAAGAGCGCCTTCCTCCCGTTCCGGGAGAAGCAGGACATGCTGCGCGCGGTGAACGAGGAGATTGCCCAGACGCTGGCGGCCTTCGACCAGAAGCGGATCGTGGTGAAGCAGCCGGCGTGAGGACGTGACGTCCAGCGCCTGGCTCCCCGCGAGGTGCATGCCCCTCGCGGGGCCGGTGCTGACCGAGAGGAGCGGGCACATGGACCTGGAGCTTGGCGGCAAGGTGGTACTGGTGACGGGTGGCTCGGATGGGTTGGGGGCGGCGGTGGCCCGCACGCTCATCCGGGAGGGCGCGAAGGTGGCGCTCTGTGCCCGCGGCGTGGAGCGGCTGGAGGCCACCGCCGCGGCCCTCCGTGCCGAGGGTGGTGATGTGCTGACCGTCCAGGCCGACGTGTCTCGTGCCTGGGAGGTGGAGCACTTCGTCGACGCCGCGCACGCGCGCTGGGGGCGCATCGACGCGCTGGTGAACAACGCGGGCACCGCCGCGGCGCAGCCCTTCGCCTCCGTGAGCGACGCGGAGTGGGAGGCCGACTTTCAGCTCAAGGTCTTCGCGGCGATTCGCGCCTCCCGGCAGGCGCTCCCGTTCCTGAAGGAGGCGGGGAGCGGCGCCATCGTCAACGTGCTGTCCATCGGGGCGAAGACGCCGGGGGCCAACTCCACGCCCTCGTCGGTGTCCCGGGCGGCGGGGCTCGCGCTGACGAAGGCGCTCTCGAAGGAGCTGGGCCCGCATGGCATCCGGGTGAACGCGGTGCTGGTGGGCAGCATCGAGAGTGGCCAGTGGGTGCGTCGTGCCCTGGAGGCGGGCAAGCCCTTGGAGCCCTTCCTGCAGGAGAGGGCCCGCCACGCGGGCATTCCGCTGGGGCGGGTGGGGCGGGCCGAGGAGTTCGCGGACACCGTGGCCTTCCTGCTGTCGCCACGCGGTGGCTACATCAGCGGCGCGGCCATCAACGTGGACGGCGGCCTGTCCGCAGCCGTGTAGCACCCCGTCAGGAAGAGCCCTCGTGCCCGTGTGGGCACGGTGAGGACGGCTTCGCGCCGTCTGGCGACCGCGGCCTACAAGCCCATCCGCCCGGTGGTGGACGCCCAGGTGGAGGCCGGCATCGTCCAAGAGGTGGCCCGCCTCGCCCCGCTGCTCACCTTCAAGGCCTGAGCGGGGCAGGGGAGGGCGCACGTCATTTCCCTTGGCGCGCTTACCTGACTCCGAGTGGAATGGCCGCGCGCGGGACAGTTGCCCGCACAACATTCACGCGGCACAGAGGGGAACTGGGGACCATGGAGAACACCTACGGAACGATGAATGCTCCCGGCGGCGCGGGCGCGAAGGAAGCCGTGTCGCTGCCGGCCATCCTGCTGATGGTCCTGTCCGCCATCTCCGTGCTGCTGGGGCTCATCAACGTGCTCCAGGCCTTCGGCGGGGCAGACCCCGCGGTCGAGCAGCTGCTCGAGGACCCCAACCTGCCCGAGGGCGCCCGGCAGGTGCTCGCCGGCGTGAGCACCACGGGGGGCAAGCTGCTCTTCGCGCTGCCCACGGTCGTACTCAACGCCATCGTCTTCTTCGGCGCGCTGAAGATGAAGAACCTGCAGAGCTACGGGCTGGCGATGGCCGCCGCCATCATCTCCGTCATCCCTTGCTGTGGCCCCTGTGCGTGCCTGGGCATCCCCGTGGGCATCTGGGCCCTGGTGGTGCTCAACAAGCCCGAGGTGAAGGCCGCCTTTACCTAGTCCCAGCGGGGGCCGGCCGCTGCTTCTGCATCCGCACGCACGCCAGCTGCACGTCGGGCGTGAGTGGACGGAGCGCCAGGTGCACGGAGGAATAGCCGTGCCGCTGGTAGAAGCGCTCCGCGTTCAGGCTGGCATCCAGCCCGAGCAGCGCCGCGCCGCCGCGCCAGGCGGTGGCCTCCAGCGCCGACAGCAGGGTGGCGCCCACGCCGTGTCCCGCCTCATCCGGCAGGACGTAGAGCGCCTCCAGCTCACCCAGGCCCACGTCCAGCTGCCCGAAGCCCACCGCGCGCCGGCCTCGCTCCGCCACCAGCACCGTGCGCGGGCGGTCCGGCCGCAGATAGCCCTCTGGCCTCAGCAGGCGCACCCACGTCCTCACCTCGTGGGGCGCGTAGGCCCGCTGGCACAGCGCCTCCACGGCCCGGGTGTGGATGCGCCACAGCGTGCGCCGGTCGGACTCCCTCGCGGGCCGCAGGTGGAGTCCGCCGGTGCGCATGGGGGCTCACGTCACCTTCATGCCCTTGGGAATCACCACCACGCCCGCGGGCGTGACGTGGAAGCGCCGCTTGTCCTCCACCGGGTCGAACCCGATGGTCATCCCCGGCGGAATCTCCACGTTCTTGTCGATGATGGCCCGGCGGATGCGGCAGCGTCGGCCGATGGTGACGTTCTCGAAGAGGATGGAGTCCTCCACGTCCGAGTACGAGTTGACGCGCACCTTGGGGGACAGCACCGAGCGCCGCACGCTGCCGCCGGAGATGATGCAGCCCTCCGCCACCAGCGAGTCCATGGCGTGGCCCACGCGGTGGTTCTGCTCGTCCGCGAAGACGAACTTCGCCGGTGGGTAGTTGTTGGTCTGGGTGTGGATGGGCCAGCGGTCGTTGTAGAGGTTGAACGTCGGGTCCACCTCCACCAGGTCCATGTTGGACTGGTAGTAGACGTCGATGTTCCCCACGTCCCGCCAGTAGCCGCGCTCCTTGGCCTCCTGGCCGGCGACCTCGTTCTGGGCGAAGTCGTACACGTACACCGGCGCGCGCTTGTACAGCTCGCTGATGATGGACTTGCCGAAGTCGTGCGCGCTCGCCTCGTCCGCCGCGTCCCGCACCACCTCCTGCACCAGCACGTCGGTGGAGAAGAGGTAGTTGCCCATGGAGGCCAGGCACATCTTCGGGTTGCCCGGCATGGGGGGCGGGTCCCTGGGCTTCTCCAGGAACTGCCGCATCCGCCCGTCCGGCCCCACGTCGATGATGCCGAACTCGCGCCCCTGCTCAATCGGGACGGGAATCGCGGCGACCGTGCACGCCGCCTTCTTCGTGCAGTGGAAGTCCAGCATCTGCTGCGTGTCCATCCGGTACACGTGGTCCGCGCCGAAGACGAAGATGTGGTCCGGCTCCTCGTCGGTGATGATGTTGAGGTTCTGATAGATGGCGTCGGCGCTGCCCTTGTACCAATCCAGCCCCGTCCGCATCTGCGCGGGGACGGCTTCCACGTAGTGCCCCAGGAACGCCGTCATCCGCCACGCCCGGGACAGGTGGTTGTTGAGCGAGTCGCTCTTGTACTGCGTCAACACCTTCATCCGGTACACGCCGGAGTTGGCGAAGTTCGAGAGGACGAAATCGATGATGCGGTAGCGGCCGCCGAAGGGGACGGCGGGCTTCGCGCGCTCACGCGTCAGGGGCTCCAGGCGCGTGCCCGCGCCTCCGGCCAGAATCATCGCCAGGACTTTGGACATAGGTGTGCCGGACGTTAGCCGCCCCCGGGGGGCCGGCAAGGGCACGCGCGCCCGCCTGCCCCCCTTCGTTGAGTGCCGAACCGCCTGTTCAGGTGTCCTGCCCGGCGCAGGACGTCCGACGCCCCGGGTAGTCCCCCCGCCCCGCCCCCCGGCGGCTCCGGGTTCGATGTGGGAGAAACGCCGCCAAGGGCCGATGAATCGGCTCCGGTGGCGTTGCATGGCGCCTGCCGAGGCTGTCGTGCTAGCCTCGTTTCCGATGGCCGGCGACGAAACCCGCGTCACCAAGATTTCAACGCTCAACGTGCATGCCCACCGCAGCACGGAGTGTTGTCTCGTGCAGATTCATGGTCCCGAGCTGGGCAAGAAGTACCTCATCGAGGATGCCGAGCTCACCATTGGCCGGGATCAGCACAACCACGTCGTGGTGGACCTGGACAACGTGTCCCGCCGCCATGCCCGCATCCTGGGGCGTGGTGGGAAGATGCTCGTCGAGGACCTGGGGTCCACCAACGGCACCTTCCTCAATGACCAGGAGGTGCTTCAGGCCTCGCCGCTGCGCAGCGGCGACCTGGTCAAGGTGGGAGGCTCCATCTTCAAGTTCCTCGATGGCGACAACATCGAGACCCAGTACCACGAGACCATCTACACGCTGACCATCGCGGACGGCCTCACCGGCATCAACAACAAGAGGTACTTCCTGGAGTACCTCGAGAAGGAGATGGGCCGGTCCACGCGTTATCAGCGCTCGCTGACGCTGATGATGTTCGACATCGACCACTTCAAGCAGATCAACGATGTCCACGGCCACCTCGCCGGGGACTACGTGCTGCGCGAGCTGGCCCAGTCCATCAAGCGCCTGGTGCGCCGCGAGCAGTGCTTCGCCCGCTACGGCGGTGAGGAGTTCGCCATCGTCCTGCCCGAGGACGGGCCGGAGAAGGCGAGCCTGTTCGCGGAGAAGATTCGCCGGCTCGTCGAAGGGAAGTCCTTCGTCTACGACGACAAGGAAATCCCCGTCACCATCTCCATCGGTGTGGCCGAGCAGACGCCGGACATGCTGGAGCCCACGCACTTCATCAAGGTGGCGGACGCCAACCTGTACAAGGCGAAGAAGTCGGGCCGCAACCGCGTGGTGGGCTAGGCCGTGGCCACCAGCGCAAGCGACGCGGGGCCGTCCTTCCTCGCGCGGCTGGTGCTCGTGCTCCTCGGCTGCGCCTTCCTGGGCGCGGCCTGGGTGTGGAGCCACCGCTCGGAGCCGTGGGCCGCGCAGCTCGTGGGCAAGGCTCAGCGCACCGTCGGCATGCCGCAGCGCTAGCGGTGGGCCGGAGGATGCCCCGCCGTCAGGGCAGGTGAGGGCGCTCGGTGGCCCCCGGCACGCGCGGCGACTCGGCACGCGCTGGGGTTACGACCCCAGGCGCACGGGGCGGGAGCCCGGAGGCTCCCGCCAGGGCCGCGGCTCAGGTGTTCTCGCGCAGCTCCGCCAGCCGGCCCTTGGTGCCCGGCAGGCTCTGGGGCGGCATCTTCCCGTAGATGTGCTGCACCGTCTCGGCGAGCGTCTCCTGGACGTCGCGCGCGCGGAAGCCGAGCTGGGCCTCCGCCTTGGACGCATCCAGCCAGAACCAGTGCTCGCCGATGTCGATCTCCTGCGGGTCCAGCGTGGGCGTGGTGCCGCGCACCTTGGCCCAGCGCTCCAGCAGCTTTCCGCCGAGCACGTTGACCTGGGCGGGCAGCTTCAGCCGCGGCGCGGGCACGCCGGACAGGCGCTCCAGCCGCTGGAAGAAGTCCTTCATGGACATGTTCACGCCCATGAGGTGGCGGCCGTACACCTCGCCCCGGGTGAGCGCCTGGACGAAGGCGTCCGCCGCGTCGCGCGCGTCCACGAAGGAGATGCCGCCGCCCGGCATGGCCGGAATCTCGCGGTTGAGGAACTTCACCACCGTCCAGGTGGAGGACAGCCGGTCATCCCCCGGCCCCATCAGCAGGCTGGGGTTGAGCACCACCAGGGGAATGGCGTGCTTGCGGCAGTACTCGAGGGCCAGCTTCTCCTCGTAGATTTTCGACAGGTAGTAGGGCCACTGGCCCACCACCGTAATCGGGTAGTCGGCGCTCTCGTCGCGGACCTGCGCCTCCTTCGACACCGCGATGGTGCCGGAGGTGGAGGCCAGCACCACGCGCTTCACGCCGGCCTCGCGCACGTCGCGCAGCAGCTCGCGGGTGCTGTCCACGTGCAGCTCGAACATCTTCCGCGCGTCCTTCGGCTGGAAGGAGACGAGCCCCGCCAGGTGGTAGACGGCGTCCACGCCTTCCAGCGCGCGGCGCACCGCGTCCCGGTTCTTCAAGTCGCCGGGGACGTACTCCGTCCCCGCGTAGGCCGCGCCCGTGGGCTGCGAGCGGCCGATGAGCCGCACCGAGTGGCCCGCGGCCACCAGCTTGGGCACCAGGTGCGTGCCCAGAAAGCCCGTGCCTCCCGTCACCAGCAGCTTCACGAGTCCTTCCCTTCCGTGGACATGGACGTGGACTTGCGGGTGGCAGCGCCGGCCGGGGGCAGGTCCACCCGCTCCAGGTTCAGCACCCGCCCGTCACGCAGCGCCCGCATGGCGTCCTCCGCGATGCGGGTGGAGTAGCGGTAGCCCTCCGAGCGCGCCATGCCCTGCACGCGCACGCGCAGCTCCGAGTGGCTCAGCGCGGGGCCGATGTTCACGCGCAGCGGCGTGTTCGTCTTCGGGAACACGCTGCCCTTGGGCAGCGCGTCGAAGGCGCCGTCGATGTAGAGCGGCAGCACGTCCACCTGGAAGGTGAGCGCCAGGTAGCCCAGCGTGGACTTGAACTCCATCAGCTCGCCGGTGGTCGAGCGCGTGCCCTCCGGGAAGATGAGGACGTTGTAGCCCTGCCGCAGCGCCTCGCCCGCCATCCGCAGCGACTCTCGCAGAGAGCCCTGCCGCTCGATGGGCACCAGGTTGGTGAAGTTCTCGAACCACGCGCGCTTGAGGGGTGTGTTGAAGAAGTAGTCGCGCGCCGCCAGGGACACCAGCCGCTCGCCCTGGTCCCCCAGCGCCACGCGGACCAGCCCCGCGTCCAGGTGGCTGGCGTGGTTGGCGATGACGAGGAAGTTGCGGTTCTGCGGGATGAAGGACTTGCCCGTCACCTTCACGTCGAACACGCCGCCGTAGAGCACCTTCTGTCCGAAGGACAGGAGCTGCCGGCCCACGTCCGCCACCACGTCGGGTACCGGAATCTCCACCTCCTCGGCCCGCTCGTTCTCCTTGGAGATCTCCTTCGCCCGCGTCTCCACGGCGGGGCGCTTGCCGGAGGAGGCCACCAGCTTGCGCAGGTCCTCCACCGTCTGCACCTGCGTCAGGTCCTCCACCGCGGGCAGGGGCACGCCGGCCGCCTCCAGCGCGGAGGACAGCTCGGTGAGCATCAGCGAGTCGAAGCCGAGGTCCCCGCTGAGCAGCGCGTCCGGCCGCACGTCCGCCACCGCGCGGTGGCTGACCTCCGCGATGAGCGGGTAGAGCCAGTCCGCGATGCCGCCCGTGCTGGGGTTGGCCACCTTCTCGCGTGCCTTGCTGGCGCTGGCGGCCATGCGCTCCTGCCGCTTGAGCTCCTCCACCACCTGCTTGCGCTTCACGCTGCGCTTGGCGGTGCGGGGCAGCTCGCCGTCCCACAGGCGCAGCACCTTCACGCGCCGGTAGAAGGGCATGCCCGCGCTCACCTTGCGGAAGTGCTCCTCCAGCTCGCGGCGGACCTCCTCGCGCGGGCGGTCGCCGTAGTCGGGCACGCACAGGCACGCCACCTTCTCGCCGCCCGCCTCGTCGGGCAGGCCGACGATGGACAGCTCCTTGACGTGCGCGTGGTCCTGGTACAGCTCCTCCAGCTCGTCCGGGTAGATGTTCTTCCCGTTGTGGTCGATGATGACGTCCTTGGCGCGGCCCACCAGGTACAGGCGGCCCTCCGCGTCCAGACGCCCCAGGTCGCCCGTGTGGAGCCAGCCTTCCTTGAGCACCGCCTCGGTGGCCTCGCGGTCCCCGAAGTAGCCGGGCATGACGTTGGGGCCCTTGGCCAGCACCTCGCCCAGCCCGTCGTTGTCCGGGTTGAGGATGCGCAGCTCGATGCCGGGCAGCGCGCGGCCCACCGTGCCGGGCTGGCGCTTGTTGCCGGGCTTCGTCACCGCCAGGACTGGCGCGGCCTCCGTCAGGCCGTAGCCCTCCGTGATGTTGAAGCCCAGCTCGTGGAAGGCCTTGTGCACGTCGTCCGGCAGCGCCGAGCCACCCGACACGATGACCTTGATGCGCCCGCCGAACTTGCGGTGCACCGGCCAGAACAGCAGCTTGCCCAGGTTGACGTTCTTGCGGTTGCGCAGCTCGCCGTGGGTGGCCATCAGCGCCTTGAGCGCCTGCTCGATGAAGGGCGGGCGGCTGGCGAACTCCTGCGTAATCTTCCGGTGCAGGAGCTGCCACAGCGCCGGCACGCCCACCATGGCGGTGATGCGGCCCGTCTCGAAGACCTCGCCCAGCCGGTCCGACGTCAGCTCGTCGATGTACGTGATTTCCGCCCCACGCCAGAACGGGGTGAGGAAGCCGGAGGCGAACTCGAAGGTGTGGTGCAGCGGCAGCACGGACAGCACGCCGTCGCCCACGCCCACGTCGAAGGCACCCGCCAGCTTCGCCACCAGCGAGGCGAAGTTGCGGTGGGTGAGCATGACGCCCTTGGGCGTGCCCGTGGTGCCGGAGGTGAAGATGATGCTGGCCAGGTCGTCGGCGGCGGCGGACTTGCGCACCGGCCCGATGCGGTCCGGGTGGGCCGGGTCGCCCGTCATCGCCTCGGCGAGGCTGGCGACGGTGACGCCCTCACCCAGCCCGCCGAGGAGGCCGGGGAAGTCCCGGGCCGCGTCCTCGGACACCAGGCACGCGCGGGCGTTCGCGCGGCGGGCGATGTTGAGCAGCTCCGCCTCGCTGAGGCCCGGGTCCACCGGGACGGCGGTGGCGCCGGAGCGGAGGATGCCGAAGTAGCTGATGCCCCACTCGGGCCGGTTCTCGGACACCAGCAGCACGCGGTCGCCGTGCTGGATGCCCGCGCGGAGGAGGTAGCTGCCCACGCGCGCGGCGTAGCGGTGCACCTCGCCATAGGTGAAGCGCTCCTCCTTCTCGCCCTCCACCATGCGGAAGGCCACCCGGTGCCGGTAGGCGTGCACCGTGGCCTCCAGCAGCTCCAGCAGGTCGCGGTGCGCGGGGATGACGGTGCGCTTCTCGCGCTCCTCCTCCATGCCCGGGAACACCCACTTCTCCAGGCCGGGGAGGTGCGTCTCCATGAAGTAGTCGCGCCAGTTGATGGTCTCCGGGTCCCAAGGGACCTTCAACCGGTCCGCGTGCGCCATGCGCGCGTAGACAGAGCGCGTGTTGTCGCAGCGGAAGACGTAGCGGTTCTCGTAGAGGAAGGGGAGGAACAGCTGCGTCAGGGCGATGATGCCCTGGGCGTTGTCGTCCACCTCGTCCAGCGACACCTTCGCCTTGTCCAGCATGGCCTGGACGGCCGGCGCGCCCCAGGCGGGACGCACCTCGTCGATGGCCTTCTTCAAGAAGCGCGCGCCGCGCGACAGCATGGGCGCGCTGAACAGCTCGAACTCCTTCTTGCTGACCGGCTGCGGCTCCAGGCGGGAGCGCAGCTTGTTCATCAGCTTGTTGCCCGACTCGCGGTTCCGGTAGAAGCGCCGCCGGTAGAGGCCCACCAGCTCCACGGAGCGGCTGGCGTAGAAGGGGTTCTCGTCGCCGGACGCCAGCTGGTAGGCGCGGCGCTCCTCCACCTCCATGGCGTGCGCGGTGATGCCGATGGTGGCGCCGGCCACCTGGTCCACCGGGATGATGTCCAGGATGGTGTTCTCACCGGCGGGGATGCCGCCGGGGCCCTTGATGCCGGCGAAGGCCAGCGGCGCGGAGGTGGTGAAGCCCTCGTTCCACCCGGGGAAGGGGAAGTGCCGCGCGCTCTCCACGATGGAGGGCCGCACGATGGAGTAGCGCAGCCCGGGGGTGGCCGCGAGCACCTGCTCACCCAGGGACTTGGTGTACGTGTACGTGTTGGGCCAGCCCCAGTGGGCGGCGCGCTCCATGCCGGCGCGCACCAGCTCACCGCTGAGCCACAGCTTGCGCTCGCGGCCCACCGCCAGGCGCAGCGTCTTCTCGTCGGTGGCGTCGCGGCCTTCCTCGGAGAGGCGGTCCAGCGCCCTCTTGCGGAAGGTGGACGTGAGGGCCCGGTCCTCGGCCTGCTCGCGCAGCCGCGCGACGATGCGCGCGGCGTCCTGCAGCTCCTGCTCCAGGCTGAAGTCGCGGCCGTCCAGCTCGTCCCGCTTGGGGAAGTAGCCGCGAATCTCCTCGTCCTCGAAGACGAGCCCGCTGCGGTTGCCCGCCACGAAGGCCGTGGACATGTGCACCAGCGGCACCGACCAGCGCACGGCCAGCTCGGCGGCGAACTTCAGCCCGTGGGTGTTGACGTTGAGGCCCACCTCCAGCGACGGGTTGAAGGACACCAGGCCCGCGCAGTTGATGAAGGCGTGCACCTGGCCGGTCAGCGCGGCCGCGCGGGCCTCTTCCAGGCCCATCCACGGGTCGGTGATGTCGCCGTCGAGCACCTCCACCTTCCGGCGGATGAACTCGAGCGCGCCCTCCTCGCCCAGGCTGTCGCGCAGCGGCTGGAAGGGCTCGCTGGTGGCCACCTTGTCGAAGAAGCGGCGCTCGGCGGAGGCGGCGCTGCCCTTGCGGACCAGCACGTACACCTTGTCCAGCTCCTGCCCGTAGCGGGTCAGCAGCATGGACAGCGTCACCTTGCCCACGAAGCCGGTGGCGCCCGCGAAGAGCAGGCGCTTGCCGGTGAAGACCTGGGCGACGTTCAGCTCGGGAAGCGATGACATGGGCGTCCTCACTTCACGTCCACCATCACCGTGGGCGCGATGCGCAGCAGGCTGATGGTGGCCGAGCGGCCCATGAACCCGCGGGCCTCCTCGATGGCCTCGGTGAGCGTGTCGGTGCGGTCCCAGCCGAGCAGGGCGGGGACGTGGTTGTTCTCGGCGCCCGCGACGATGACCTTGCCCACGTGCTGGCGGCCGTTCTCGCCCCAGTACCACATGTAGAAGGGGTGCACGCCGTGGTAGGCGTTGCCCTTGCGGTACAGGTGCACGTAGCTGGGGTTCTCCGCGAACTCCCGCTCGTACTTGTGCTCCAGCTTCATGGAGTCGCGCGTCTCCGGCAGCAGCCGGTGGAAGAACTCGATGTAGCTGGGGTGGTGCTCGGGGTCGAACTCGTCGTAGGCCGGGTGCAGGAGGATGAGCACGCCGCCCTTCTTCACCAGGGGCACGCCGCGGTTCAGGTTGTAGAAGTAGCCCAGCCCCATCACCTGCACGAGCAGCGGGTTGAGGATGGAGTTGACGCTGTACGGGGAGATGAACGGGATGGGGAAGATGACGATGTCGCTCTGTCCCTCCACCGGCACCACGTACTGCTTCCAGCTGGTCTCCAGCGTCTTCTGGTGCGTGGGCTCCGTCGCGCCGGCGTAGACGCCCGTGACGTCATAGGGCGCGGGCACGGAGTTGAGCACCTTGCGCGCCGCCGCGCGGGGCAGCTTGGACAGCGCGAAGCGCATGGCCTGGAACTTCAGCCGGTCCGCCTCCGTGTAGTCCTCCTCCTTCTTGGCGAGGAAGTCGGTGGGGCCGCCGAACATGCGGTTGTTCAGCGCCGTCTCGATGTGGAAGACCTTCAGGTGCTTGTCGATGTTGCGCCCGATGCGCTCGTTGCTCTTGTAGAGCGCGCTGGCCTTCGGCTCCATGTAGCTGTCCGAGGCGCGGATGGTCTTCGGGTTGTGGTGGTGGCGCAGCGACGCGTAGTTGGACACCCCGGTGCCCATGGACTTGTGCCCGCCGTTCATGGGCACGAAGTTCACGTTCACGTAGACGATGAGGTCGCTCTCCGCCACGCGGCGGTTCACGGACACCTCTTCCCCGTGGGACGTGCGCTCCAGCGCGACCATCCCGTCCGGGTCCTCGGCGTCGTGGTTGTAGTAGCGGTCCGGGTAGTAGGCGTTGAAGATCTTCTCGCCCACCATGCGCCGCATCTCGCCCTCCGTCATGCGGCGGTGCAGGGCGTTGGCGATGACCAGGTGGACGTCGTCCACGCCGCTGTCGGCGGCCAACTCCAGGACGATCTCCAGGATGGTCTGCCGCACGTCCGGCGTCACCATGGGCGGCAGCGGCACGCTGATGTCGTCGATGACGCACGTCAGGCGCATGCCCGGCTTGAGCAGGGCGTGCAGCGGCTCCATGCCCTCCGGGTTGTTGATGGCGTAGCGGATGGCGGCCTTGACGTTGGGCACGCCGGCCAGCGGAGGCCGCGGGAAGATGACTCGGGTGCCGACGGGCAGGTCTTCCTGCAGGAAGTTCTCACCATGGAACAGCACGCGCGGGGGGCTGCCCTTCTCGGTGATGACGACCTGGCTTTCCTCGTCGTACAGCTTCTGGAGCGTCTTGAACGGGCGCATGGAGATGGGGCTCTTACTTGAGGTCGAGGATGGGCCAGTTGTAGGCGCGCGCGATGGAGCGCAGCCGCAGGTCCGGGTTCACCGCGGTGGGACGGCCCACCACCGCGAGCATGGCGTAGTCAGAGGCGCTGTCGGAGTAGCCGTGGCACTTGTCCAGCGACAAGCCCTCCCTGGTGCAGTAGGCGCGGATGGCGTTGGCCTTGTTCGCGCCCTCGATGATGGGCGGAATCACCTTGCCCGTCGCCTTGCCGCCCACGAACTGCATCTTGTTGGCGATCATGTCGTCGGCGCCCAGGTGGCGGGCCAGCGGGCGCATGGTGAAGTCCAGCGCGCCCGTGACGAGCACGATGCGGCAGCCGCTGCGGCGGGCCTGGTCGATGAGGTCCTGGGTCTGTTCGTAGAGGGCGGGCTGGAGCACGTCCTCGAACATGTCCTCGGCGATGGTGACCAGGCGGTCTTCGCTGAGGCCGGCGTAATAACGGTAGAAGAACTCGTTGAACGTCTTGCGGTCCAGCGCATCCATCACGCCGAACAGCGGCACGCTGAGCGCGGTGCTCAGCGTCCGCCCGGCGATACCCAGCACGGAGCCGCGGTTCATCGCGTAGTACGCGTAGACGTGGACGACGTTCGTCTTCACGAGCGTCCCGTCAACATCGAAGAATGCAGCTTTCGAGGGCATGTGACTGCGGGCTTCCTGACACTCCGAGGGGGGTAAGGTCAATGTTGCCGGGGGGAGGGGGGCCTAGAGCCAGCCCTGCTCCCGATACCACTGGGCGCTGCGCCGGATGGAGTCCGCCAGGTCGCGCTGGGGGTGAAAGCCGAGCAGCCGCTCGGCCTTGGCCCCGGAGCACGTCCATGCGGGCGCGAGCAGCTGCCGCGCCAGCTTCCGGTTGAGGGGCAGCTTGCGGCCCGTCAGCCGCGACACGCCGTCCGCCGCCGTGGCCAGGGCCTGGAGCATGCCCGGGCGCAGGCGCACCGTGCGCGGGTGCAGCCCCAGCGCCCGCGCGCCCAGGTCCTGGACGGCCTCCAGGGACAGGGGCTCACCCGGGCCCGCGCAAAAGAAGGCCTCACCCAGCGCCGCGGGGTGGGTTGCCTGGAGCACGAGCAGGTCCACCACGTCTTCCACGTCCACCATGGTCAGCGGGCGGGGGCCGCCCGTCAACTCCAGCCGGAAGCCGCGCTGGGCCAGCTTGAAGAACGTGAGGTTCTCCTTGTCGCCGGGGCCGAGGATGCGCGGGGGGCGCGACACCGTCACCGGCAGCCGGTCCGCATAGGAGAAGGCGATGCGCTCCGCCTCCGCCTTGCTCTCCCCATACCACTCGTGGGGATGGAAGGCGTCCTCCTCCACGTGGGGCCGGGTGGGCGTGGACGGCCCGCAGGCGGCCAGCGAGCCCGCAAGCACGAGCCGGGGGCGGTGGCCCGCGGCCACCATGGCCTCGCAGAGGTTGCGTGTGCCCTCCGCGTTGACGCGCATGAAGTCGTCCCGTGTCGCGCCGCGGCGGACGCCGGCGAGGTGGAAGACGACGTCCTGTCCCGCCACCGCGGCCGCCAGCGTCGAGGGGACCGTCACGTCGCCGTCCACCCGCGTGTACGCCACGCCGGAGAGCCCGGAGGCGTCGCCGCCTGGGCGTAACAGGCATGTGACGGCGTCTCCGCGAGCGGCCAGGGCCTTGGCCAACCACGTCCCCAGGAAACCGCCGGCACCGGTGATGAGGGCTCTCATGACGGCTTTTCATCCGAAAAAACACACCACGTCCGCAAGGAGAATCCGGTACCCGACCTGGTGGCGGGCCGCTCCGATAAGGGGTTTCCCGAGGGAAGATAGCGCTCCAACGCCTGATTTTCGGGCTGTTGACGCGCCCCGGCGCCTGGGCGCGGGATGGGGCGCGCGCGCTGGAGCCTGATTCTCGGGCCCCAGCGGCGTTCGATGAGCGGCGCTCAGAGGGAAAAACGCAGGAGAGGGCTGTTTTTCGGGCTTGGGCGTGCTACTTCTACGCCGCATCGGCTGTCGCTTCACGCAAGCAACGCCGTTCAACGTCCCCTTCGGAGGGGAGGAGACTCAAGACAAATGGCCGCCAAGAAAGCTGCTGCGAAGAAGGCTCCCGCTGCCAAAAAGACCGCTGCCAAGAAGCGCACGCCGAACGCGTCGTTCATGAAGGAGATGACGCCTTCCCCCGCGCTCGCGGAGATTGTCGGCGCCAAGCCGCTGCCGCGCACCGAGGTTGTCAAGAAGCTCTGGGCCTACATCAAGAAGCAGGGCCTGCAGGACGCGAAGAACAAGCGGCAGATCAACGCCGACGACAAGCTCAAGCCCATCTTTGGTGGCAAGAAGAACGTCACCATGTTCGAGATGACGGCGCTGGTGAACAAGCAGCTGAGCTGAGCACGGCCGGGGTCTCCCGGTGGCCGTACCTGGGGCTCGCCGCGAGACGCGGCGGGCCCCCTGTGTTTCCAGGGGTTGGGGCATGGCGCGGAGCGTTGGATAGAGGGCGGACCGCGTACTGCGTGCTGGCGGCTCGGGCGGTGGCGGCCTACCTCTGGGCCACATGTTGCTCGACGCCTTGGAAGAAGAGGGCTCCGCCTCGAACGGGGCGAGTGGCGCCACGATGTCGGCGGAGGCCCTGGCCGAGGGGCTCTATCTCCGCGTCCGGGACGAGCTGGAGGCGCGGCCTCACACCCCCCTGTCCACGTACCGGGTCCAGTTCCACAAGGGCTTCACCTTCGATGACGCGCGCCAGGTGGTGCCGTACCTGGCCCGCCTGGGCGTGAGCGACCTCTATGCCTCGCCCTACCTGAAGGCCACGCCCGGCAGCACGCACGGCTACGATTGTGTGGACCACCAACAATTGAACCCGGAGGTGGGCACGCCCGAGTCCCACGCGGCGCTCTGCGCGGCGCTGCGCGAGCGGGGCATGGGGCAGGTGCTGGACGTGGTGCCCAACCACATGGGCATCGAGCGGGACAACCTCCTCTGGTTCGACGTGCTGGAGAACGGGCCGTCCTCCGTCTACGCGAAGTTCTTCGACATCGACTGGGCGCCGGTGAAGGAGGAGCTGCACGACCGGGTGCTGCTGCCGATTCTCGGGGACCAGTACGGCATCGTCCTGGAGCGGGGGGAGCTGAAGCTGTCCTACCGAGAAGGCTCCTTCTACCTCCACTACTACGAGCACACGCTGCCGGTGGCGCCGCGCCAGTACGGGCGCATCCTCCGTCATGGCCTGGAGCGCCTGGAGTCCCAGCTGGGCACGGAGCACCCGTGCATGGTGGAGGTGTTGTCCATCCTCACCGCCATCGAGCACCTGCCCGCGCGGACCGAGGTGGCGCGGGCGCGGGTGGTGGAGCGCCACCGGGAGAAGGAGGTCATCAAGCGCAGGCTGGCGGCGGTGACGGCGGAGTGCCCGGAGCTGTTGACCTATATCGAGGACAACATCCGCGTCTTCAATGGTGAGCCGGGCAATGCCCGCTCGTTCGACCTGCTGGACTCGGTGCTGGCGGCGTGCAGCTACCGGCTGGCGCACTGGCGGGTGGCGGGCGAGGAGATCAACTACCGGCGCTTCTTCGACATCAACGGGCTGGCGGCCCTGCGCGAGGAGGACCCGGACGTCTTCCAGGAGGCCCACGCGCTCATCTTCCGCTGGCTGCGCGAGGGGCTCGTCACCGGGCTGCGTATCGACCACCCCGACGGACTCTTCGACCCGATGGCTTACTTCCTGGACCTGCAGGAAGGTTACTTCGTGGAGCGGGCCCACGCGCTGTTCCTCCAGTCCCACGCGGAGGACGACACGCGCTGGCCCGCCCTGGAGGCCACGCTGCGCGAGCGCTGGCGTTCGGAGGTGACGCAGCACCCGGACAGCCCGCTGCGCAAGCCGCTGTTCGTGGTGGTGGAGAAGATCCAGGGCGGGCGCGAGCGGATGCCCGAGTCCTGGTCCGTGCACGGCACCACGGGCTATCGCTTCGCCAACGCGGTGAGCGGCATCTTCGTCCAGCCCGACGCGGAGCGGTCGTTGACGGAGACGTACGAGCGCTTCGTGGGCGCGCAGGCGGACTTCGCCGAGCTCGTCTATCAGAAGAAGCTGCTCATCATGCGCGTGTCCATGGCCAGCGAAATCAACGTGCTGGCGCACGAGCTCAACCGCATCTCCGAGATGAACCGGCGCACGCGGGACTTCACGCTCAACTCGCTGCGGCGGGCGCTGGTGGAGTTCATCGCCTTGTTCCCCGTCTACCGCACCTACGTGGACGGCTGGCGCCCGGAGCTGGACGCGCGCGACGTGCAGTACATCGAATGGACCCTTCAGCGCGCGAAGGAGCGCAACGCCACCACCAACGCCTCCATCTTCGACTTCCTGCGCGACATCCTCCTGCGCCGCTATCCGGAGCACCTGGACGCGCGGGAGCGGGCCGTCATGCTGCGCTTCGCCATGAAGCTGCAGCAGGTGACGGGGCCCGTCATGGCCAAGGGCCTGGAGGACACCGTCTTCTACATCTACAACCGGCTGGTGAGCCTCAACGAGGTGGGGGGCGAGCCGGAGCGCTTCGGCGTCCACGCCAACACCTTCCACCTGCGCAACCAGGAGCGCGCGGAGCGGTGGCCGGCCAGCCAGCTCACCTCCAGCACCCACGACACCAAGCGCAGCGAGGACGTGCGCGCGCGCATCAACGTGCTGTCCGAGGTTCCGGACGCGTGGCGCAAGCGCGTGAAGAAGTGGGCCCGCCAGACGGAGCCCGCGGTGTCGCAGCTGCCCTCCGGTCCGGCGCCCACCGCCAACGATTCATACCTCTTCTTCCAGACGATGGTGGGCGCCTGGCCCATGGGCGCGTCGCACTCCCCCGAGGAGCTGGGGGACTTCCAGCGCCGGGTGCGCGAGTACATGGGCAAGGCCATCAAGGAGGCCAAGGTCCGCACCTCGTGGACCAACCCGGACCCGGCCTATGACGACGCGGTGGCGCGCTTCGTGGACGCCTGCTTCGACCCGGAGGTGACCGGCGGCTTCCTGGAGGATGTGCGGGACTTCAAGCGCTCCATCGAGCGGGCGGGGCAGCACAACGCGCTGGGGCAGCTGTTGCTGAAGCTGGCCTCGCCGGGCGTGGTGGACACGTACCAGGGCTGCGAGCTGTGGGACCTGTCGCTGGTGGACCCGGACAACCGGCGGCCGGTGGACTTCGAGCGGCGCGCGCGGCTGCTGGAGGCGCTGGACGCCGAGGCGGCCGAGGACAGGGCCGCGTTGAGCGCGCGGCTGGCCGCGGACATGGACGATGGACGGGTGAAGCTCTACGTCCTGGCCGAGTCCCTGCGCCTGCGCCAGCGGGAGGCGGCGCTCTTCCGGGGAGGGGGCTACCGGGCGCTCGAGCTGACGGGCCCCCGGGCGCGGGCCGCCGTCGCCTTCGCGCGTGGGCGCGGGGACGCGGTGGTGGTGGCCTGTGCGCCGCGCTACACCCAGGCCGCGCTGGAGTCTCCCGAGGGGCTGGCGGGGGCCTACGGCCACACGTTCCTGGACCTTCCGGAGGCATATGCGGGCATGATGTTCCGCCATGTGTTCACCGGACGTCAGGTTCGGCCTGAGCGTGGACCGGGCGGCGCGGAGCTGCCCCTCGGGCCGCTCCTGGCGGAGTTTCCGGTGGTCTTGCTGGAGAGGAGCGCCGGATGAGGAGGGCCGAGGTGCTTCCAGGGAAGCCGTATCCCCTGGGCGCCACGTTCGATGGGCAGGGTGTCAACTTCGCCGTCTTCAGCGAGCACGCGAAGAAGGTCGAGGTCTGTCTCTACGATGCGGCGGACCCGGCGAAGGAGACGCGCCGCTTCCCCCTGCTGGAGACCACCCATCAGGTGTGGCACGGCTACGTGCCCGGACTCCAGGCCGGAACCCTCTACGGGCTGCGCGTCCACGGGCCCTATGAGCCGAAGAAGGGGCTGCGCTTCAACCCGCACAAGCTGCTGGTGGACCCCTATGCCCGGGCCATCCACGGGGAGGTGGACTACCAGGCGCCCATCTACGCCTACACACCAGGGGCGAAGGAGGAGGACCTCGCCTTCGACACGCGCGACGACGCGGCGGCCGTGCCCAAGGGCGTGGTGCTGGGGCAGGACACCTTCGACTGGGAGGGCGACGCGCCGCCCAACGTGCCGTGGCACGACACCCTCATCTATGAAGTCCACGTGAAGGGCTTCACCCGGCTGCACCCGCGCGTGCCGGAGGCCCTCCGGGGCACCTACGCGGGGCTCGCCCACCCGGCCAGCATCGAGCACCTGAAGAAGGTGGGGGTCACCGCGGTGGAGCTGCTGCCCATCCAGCACATCGTCGACGAGCCCTTCCTCATCCAGCGCGAGAAGGTCAATTACTGGGGCTACAACACGCTGGGCTACTTCGCGCCGGACGCGCGCTACAGCAGCTCGGGCTCGCTCGGCGGGCAGGTGGACGAGTTCAAGCACATGGTGAAGCAGCTGCACCGCGCTGGCATCGAGGTGCTGCTGGACGTCGTCTACAACCACACCTGCGAGGGCAACCACCTGGGCCCCACGCTGTCCTTCAAGGGCCTGGACAACGCGGCCTACTACCGGCTCACGGAGAAGGACCCGCGCTACTACCTGGACGTCACCGGGTGCGGGAACTCGTGGAACGTCACGCACCCCTACGCGCTGAAGCTCATCGCGGACTCCCTGCGCTACTGGGTGGAGGAGATGCACGTGGACGGGTTCCGCTTCGACCTGGCCACCACGCTGGGAAGGGACCGGCACGGCTATGACACCCGCGCGGCCTTCTTCCAGGTCCTCCACCAGGACCCGGTGCTCAGCCGGGTGAAGCTCATCTCCGAGCCCTGGGACGTGGGGGACTTCGGCTACCAGGTGGGCAACTTCCCGGTGCTGTGGAGCGAGTGGAACGGCAAGTACCGCGACACCATCCGCCGCTACTGGAAGGGCGACGACCGGCAGGCGGCGGAGATCGGCTACCGCCTGACGGGCAGCTCGGACCTGTTCTCCCTGTCGGGGCGCAAGCCCACCGCGAGCGTGAACTTCGTCACCGCGCACGACGGCTTCACGCTGCACGACCTGGTCACCTACAACGAGAAGCACAACGAGGCGAACGGCGAGGAGAACCGGGACGGCGCCAACGACAACCACTCCTGGAACTGCGGCTTGGAGGGCGAGACGGAGGACCCCGCCATCAACGCCCTGCGCGAGCAGCAGAAGCGCAACTTCCTGGCCACGCTCTTCCTGTCCCAGGGCGTGCCCATGCTGGTGGCCGGCGACGAGATGGGCCGCACCCAGAAGGGCAACAACAACGCCTACTGCCAGGACAACGCGCTGTCCTGGGTGAGCTGGGAGCTGAGCGACGCGCAGCGCGCGCTGCTGGACTTCACGTGCGCCCTGACCAAGCTGCGGCGCGAGCAGCCGGTGCTCCACAAGCGGCGCTTCTTCCGGGGCGCCCACATGTGGGACAGCGAGCTGAAGGACCTGGCGTGGTTCCGGCCGGACGGCAAGGAGATGTGCAAGGACGACTGGGAGAAGCCCTACGTGCGCTCCCTGGCATTCCTGCTGGGCGGCGACGCCATCGCCACGCCGGACGACGAAGGGAACCGGATTGTGGGGGATACGGTGCTGGTGCTGATGAACGCGCACCACGAGCCCATCACCTTCATGCTGCCCGCCGTCGAGTGGGGCGCGGACTGGGAGCTGGTGGTGAACACGGCGGTGAGCGGTGAGTCGCCGCGCACGCACACGCCGGCGGGAGGGAACGTCCAGGTGACGGGCCGCTCCCTGGTGGTGCTGCGCCGCCCGGCGACGGAGTAGCCTCCCCGGCTCGGCGCAAAGGGTCGACGCCTGGGCGCCCTGCCGGTAGGGTGCGCCCCGCCGTACCCTGCAACAGGATTTCTACGTGAACACGCAAGTCGCGCTCTGGCTGGGTTTCAACGTCGTCGTCCTCGCGCTGCTCGCGCTGGACCTTGGGCTGTTCCATCGCAAGGACCACGCGGTGACGCCGAAGGAGGCCGGCCTCTGGACGTTGGTGTGGATTACCCTCAGCCTGATTTTCTGCGCGGGCATCTGGCGCTTCCAGGGGCCCACGGTGGGGCTCCAGTGGCTGACGGCGTACGTGGTGGAGTACGCGCTCTCCGTCGACAACCTGTTCGTCTTCCTGATGGTGTTCAGCTACTTCCGGGTGGCGCCGGAGCACCAGCACCGGGTGCTCTTCTGGGGCATCATGGGCGCGTTCGTCATGCGCGCCAGCCTCATCATCGCCGGCACGGCGCTGGTGAAGCAGTTCCACTGGCTCATGTACCTGTTCGGCGCGTTCCTCGTCTTCACCGCGGTGAAGATGCTGGTGTCGAAGGACGAGGAGATCGACCCGGAGCAGAAGGGCATCGTGAAGTTCGCGCGGCGGGTGCTGCCCGTGGCGCGGCTGGGCGAGGGGAGCCGCTTCACCGTGAAGGAGGACGGCCGGCGCAAGTTCACGCCGCTGTTCATCGTGCTGGTGGTGGTGGAGGCCACGGACCTGCTCTTCGCGCTGGACTCCATCCCGGCGGTGCTGGGCATCAGCCAGGACGCCTTCATCATCTACACGTCCAACGTGTGCGCGATTCTGGGCCTGCGCTCGCTGTTCTTCGTCGTGGCCAGCCTGATGGACAAGTTCCACTTCCTGAAGGTGGGCCTGAGCGCCATCCTGGGCTTCGTGGGCGTGAAGATGCTCATCACCTTCTTCGACATCCACGTGCCCATCGGCATCTCCCTGGGCGTGATTGCCGGCATCCTGGTGGCGTCCATCGTGGCCTCGCTGGTGTGGCCCAAGCAGCCGGAGCCCGGAGAGGAGCGCGAGAGCGCCAAGACGTGAGGGGGCCGCCCCCAGGCTGTCCAACCCGGTGTTTTCCTTGCAAGTGGGTGACATTGCCGCCAAATCTGGGGACATGTCCTCCAGCGCCACCACAGAAGGCATCCGCATCACCGTGAAGCCCGCCTACTGGCCGGAGCGCAGCGCTCCGGAGTCCGGGCAGTTCGCATTCATGTACACGGTGGAGATTGCCAACGAGGGCTCCGTCCCGGCGCAGCTCAAGGCCCGGCACTGGGTCATCACCGATGCGACGGGCAAGGTGGAGGAGGTGCGCGGGGAGGGCGTGGTGGGCCGCCAGCCCCACCTGGGGCCTGGAGAGCGCTTCGAGTACACGAGCTGGGCCATGCTGCGCACGCCTTTCGGCACCATGCGCGGCAGCTATGACATGGTCCGGCCGGACGGCACGCACTTCGAAGCGCGCATCGCCGAGTTCGCGCTCACCCTCCCCAACTCCCTGCACTGATGCCGACGCCGACCACGAAGCGAGGGCTGCTGCTCATCAACCTGGGCACGCCGGACGCCCCCGAGACGGCACCGGTGCGCCGCTACCTGCGCGAGTTCCTCAACGACCCGCGCGTCATCGACATCCACCCGGTGGCCCGCTGGGCGCTGCTCAACTTCGTCATCCTGCCGGTGCGGCCGGCGAAGAGCGCGGAGGCGTACCGTAAAATCTGGATGAAGGAGGGCTCGCCGCTGCTCGTGTACAGCCAGGCCCTGACGGCCCAGGTGGCCGAGCGGCTGGCGGGGGAGTACGAGGTGGCCCTGGGGATGCGCTACGGCTCCCCGTCCATCGCCGACGCGGTGGCAGCCCTGCGGGCGCGGGGCGTGTCGGAGTTCACCGTGCTGCCGCTGTACCCGCAGGAGGCCGCGTCCTCCACGGCGTCCTCGCTGGCGCGCACCTACGAGGTGCTGGCGGCGTCCTGGGACGTGCCCTTCGTGCGCGCCGTGCCGGCCTTCTTCGAGCACCCGGGCTTCCTGGACGCCTTCACCGCCGTGGCGCGGCCGGTGATTGACGAGGCGCGCGCCGACTACGTCCTCTTCAGCTTCCACGGGCTGCCGGAGCGGCACATGCGCAAGAGCGACCCCACGGGGGCGCACTGCCTGTCCACCGCCGCGTGCTGCGACGCCCTGACGGCCGCGAACCGGCACTGCTACCGCGCGCAGAGCTACGCGACGGCGCGGGGGCTGGCCGAGCGGCTGGGGCTGACGGCGGACGGGTGGAGTGTGTCCTTCCAGTCGCGCCTGGGCCGCACGCCGTGGGTGAAGCCCTACACGGACGTGGTGCTGCCGGAGCTGGCGCGGAAGGGCGTGAAGCGCCTGGCGGTGATGTGCCCGGCCTTCGTGGCGGACTGCCTGGAGACGCTGGAGGAGATTGGCCTCCGCGCGCGGGAGCAGTTCCTGGAGGCGGGAGGGGAGTCCCTGACGCTCGTCCCCTCCCTCAACGCCCACCCGGCCTGGGTGGACGCCGTGGTGCGGCTGGTGCGCGAGTCGGACGGGCCGCCTACTGCTGCGGCTGGGCCGTCGGCGTCCGAGCCGGCGCGGGCGCTGACTCAACCGCGGTGAGGCGCAGCTTCAGGGCCCCGGTGGGCACCTGGAGCGCGAGGGTGGGGAAGGCGCCCTTCGACACCGAGGTGACGGTGCCCTCCCAGGAGCGCCACTGCCCGGCCTTCACCAGGAACTCGCCCCGGCCGGTGATGTTCACCTCGGCGCTGGCGCTCATCTCCGGCGCGGGCTTGCTCCGGGGGCTCTCCTCGTCCGCCTCCTCCTCCGCGGCGCGCGCGGGGGAGGTGGGCGGCGCGTCCTTGGGGCGGACCTTGCCGGCCAGCTTCTCGGAGATGTCGTACTCCAGCGTGGCCACCTGCTCGCCGCCGTCGGCGGGCGTCAGGCTGACGAGCGTCACGCGGTTGCGCCGCTCGGGCTGGCCGGGCTGGAACTGCGGGCCGAGCGCCTCCATGCGAATCAGCTCGGTGCCGAGCGACCACGCGTCACCGGTGCCCACCGGGTCCCTGGGGAGCTCCAGCACCAGCGTGGCGGTGTTCCGGGTGACGCCCTGCAGGCCGTCGAGCACGAAGCCGCGCTCGCTGAGGGTGCCGATGTCGGCCTCGGCCTTGCTGCCCTCGGGCGTGACGCGGAGGCGATAGTCCCCCGAGTCGGTCCGCTCCAGGGTGTAGGTGATGGCGCCGGGCAGCTTCGCGGTGGCGGGCGCGGCGACGGGCTGGGGCTTCTCCTTGCCCTTGCCCTTGCCGCCCTTGGTGGGCGCCGCGGCCTCGGTGCTGGCGGGCGCGCCGCCGGTGCGCTCGATGTCGAGCCGGTAGGCCGTGGGCGCGCCCTGGGCGAGCTTCCAGCGGAGGACCACCTTCGACGGGTCCACGGGCGGCTCCGCGGCCACCGCGGGGGCTTCCGCGGGCGGCGGGGCCTCGTTCATCCCCGGTGGGCGGGGAATGGGTTCCATCTGCCCGCGAGGTTCCTCCTTGCAGGCGGTCAGTGAGAAGGCGACGACCAGGCCAAACACGCTTCGCTTCACGCGGGGACGCTCCTTGGCAGCCCTGGCGGGATATCGAAGCGAGCCATGTCATTCAAGTACGTCACCCGGCCGATGCTGCGGCGTCTGGGCGAGGTATATGTCGACCTGCGTCTTGACGCGTCCGGCGAACTCTGGGTCGAGGCGCTCCATGATGGCCCATTCGAGCTCGAGGTCCCGGCGGATGTCGGGCCTGGCGGAGCGCACCAGTACGGGCTCCGTAGAGAGCAGGACCGTGGGCATGATGTTCTGCTTCTCCTCGGGGGCCGTCATGGTCGTCGTCTCGGGCACTGGCAACGACTGCGTCCGGGCGGGCATGTTGGCGGCCATCTGGTATGCGCGCACGGTGAACCGGCCGTCGGGACGCTTGTGCCCTTCCACGTAGATGCGGGACCAGTGGGTGAAGACGTCGTAGTTACCGGAGACCTTCCACGGCGTGATGATGAACAGCGGGTCCGTGCTGGGCAGCAGGGCATAGCCGCGTTCGCCCAGCACGGCCTCGGCGGCCTTCATGACCTGTCGTGCGGGCATGTCGTACACCACGTAGCTGCTCGTGCGCTCCAGCAGCGTCTGGCGTTGGCTCGTACATCCAGACACCGCAAGCAATGGCAGGGCGACCGCGAGCCCGCAGCTCAGCCTCATCATGGACATGCCTCCAGGTCATGGGCCCGGGAGCGCGGACTTTCCCGCGACTCCCGTGCTGTGCGCGTGACAACGCCATGGCGGGGAGCGCATATCGGGCAAGGCATATCGAAATGGAGCAGGCCCCGCGAAGCGGCTGGCTGGCGAGGGGCCCGCGCGCCGCGGCCCTGCTTGCGTTTCGTACCTGCTCTGCGATGAAGCGGGGGCATGTCCGCCCCGCTCGAGAAGCCGGTGCCTCCCTCATTCGATACGGCCGGTGACGTGCTGGCGTGGCTTCGGGCGCACGGGCTCGAGCACCTGTCGCGGCTGAGCCTGGCGGTGTTGATGCCGCTGGTGGAGGCCGCCTACCTGCCCCAGGCGCGCCCCGTCCTCGCCCGCCGCCGGCTGGTGGAGCTGATGAGCGCGGACTCCCTGGCGCGCTGGATGACGGAGGCGATGCCGTCTCCGCGGATGAGGGAGCTGCTGCCCGCGCTCGCCTGGCGCTTCGTGGAGGTGGAGCGTGCGGGGGTGGAGCTGTCACGGGCCACGCTTCCGGAGCGGTTGGCCGCGCCCGCGGAGCCCCGCACGCACCGCGTCCATGGCCTGCTGCTGGCGCTGCGTGCCCGCGTGCCCGACGCGGTGGCCCCGCGGCCGATGTCGGCGCTGGTGCCGGACCTGATGCAATACGACGCGGCGCTCCCCGGCTTTCGCCTGCGTGAGACGCGAATCTCGGAGCTGCCGGTGGGCGCGCAGGCGGGCTTCATCCTTCCCGAGGCCCGGCTGAGCTTCTCTCCTGACGAGGTGAGGGGGGACTGCTCCTGTGGCGCGACGTTCTGCGTCCACCTGTTGGCGGTCATCGACACGGCGTTGCTGTGGCTTCGCCAGCCCTGGACGGAGGCTTTCGGAGAGGAGCTGGAGGAGCTGGTCCGTCCGGGCTGGGAGCGCGCGCTGCGGGCGCTGGAGCGGGCCGTCGATGACAGCCCCGGCGGGCCCGGGGGCGGGGAGGTCTCCTGGCGGCTGGACGTCATCAACGGGTACGGCGTGGAGCTGGCGCCGTACGTGCACAAGCGCAACAAGAAGGGGCAGCGCAGCACGGGCGCGAAGGTGAGCCGACGCAAGCTGCTCCAGGAGCATGGCTCGCAGTTGTCGGCGGCGGATGCGCGCCTGGCGGCGTTGCTGCCGGAGTCGGAGGCCCCCGCGTCGCGAGCGCTGCTCTTCGAGCTGGTGGGGCACCCTCGCATCCACCTGGATGAGAACCCGGACCTGCTGGTGCGCATCGAGCGCGCGAAGGTCGGGCTCGTCGCCGAGGACCGGGACGGGGTGGTCATCGTGAGCGCGGGCGTGGATGGCGCGATGCTGCCCGCGGCCATGCTGGAGCGGGTGCGCAGGGCGCCGCCGGAGGAGGGGCTCTACGTCTGGGATGACGGACAGCGGGTGCTCACCGTGCTGGATGCGGGCCCTGAGGTCCGCGCGCTGCTGACGGCGCTGAACCGGCACGGCAATGCGTTCCCGCCGGAGAGCCACGTCGCGCTGCTGGACCAACTGTCGAAGCTGTCCCTGCGCGTGCCGGTGGCGCTGCCCCGGAGCGTCATGGGGGAGTCGGTGCCGCTGCGCTATGTCTCCGTGGTGCGGATGGAGGCGCATGCGAGCGGAGCGGTCCGCGTGGAGCTGCGCATGCGCCCGCTGCCCGACAGCCCCACGTTCACTCCGGGCGAAGGGGTGCGTGATGTCCACGTCCGGCGAGGCACCGGCGCGGTGCACGCGGTGCGTGACTTCGTCCAGGAGTGTGCGGCGGCGGAGCTGCTTCAGGCCCGGTTGCCGCTGGACACGGCGGAGCCCGAGGAGCTGCCCTTCACGTTCCGCTTCACCAGCGCGCAGGGCGGACTCGCGGTGCTCGCGGCCTGTGCGGACGTGGAGCCTCGGCCGGAGCTGGAGTGGGTGGGGACGCCGGTGCGGTTGTTCCACGCTCCCGCGCCGCAGGCGCTGAAGGTCATCCTGGAGCGGAAGCGGGACTGGTTCGGCGTGCTGGGCGGCCTGTCCGTGGAAGGTGAGCGCGTGGAGCTGGCGCGGCTGCTGGATGCTGCGCGGCGCAAGGAGCGCTGGGTCCAGGTGGACGCGACGTCCTACGTGGAGATTGAAGGGGCGCTGCGGGAGCACCTGGAGCGGCTGGCGGACCATACCCATGCCACGCGTCATGGGCTGGAGGTGGGGCCTTCCGCGGTGGAGACGCTCTCCGCGCTTCAGGATGCCGGTGCGGACGTCGAGGCGGACAAGACGTGGCAGTCGCTGGTGGAGCGCATCTTCGCGGCGAAGGAGCTGAAGCCTCGGGTACCCCTGGGCCTGAAGACGGCGCTGCGGGACTACCAACAGGAGGGCTTCCGCTGGCTGACGCAGTTGGCGTCGTGGGGCGCGGGTGGGGTGCTCGCGGACGACATGGGCCTGGGCAAGACGGTGCAGGCGCTGACGGTGCTCCTGGACCGGAGCAAGTTGGGGCCCGCGCTGGTGCTGGCGCCGACGTCCGTGGCCTTCAACTGGATGGACGAGGCGAAGCGCTTCGCGCCGTCGCTGCGGATGACGCTGTTCTCGGACGCGGCGGACCGGGGGCAGACGTTGGAGCGGCTGGGGCCCAAGGACGTGCTGGTGCTGAGCTATGGCCTGCTCACGCGCGACATCGAGCGGCTGTCGAAGCTGCGCTTCGCCACCATCGTCTTCGACGAGGCGCAGACGCTGAAGAACGCGACGACACACCGCTTCCGGGCGGCGCGGGCGCTTCAGGGCGACTTCAAGTTCGCGCTCTCCGGCACACCGCTGGAGAACCACCTGGGCGAGCTGTGGAGCCTCTTCACCGTGGTCTTCCCGGGGTTGCTCGGGAGCTGGGAGGCGTTTCGTTCGCGCTTCGCCGCGCCGATTGAGCGGGGCGTGGACCCGACGGCCGCGCCCGCGCTGGCCCGGGTGCTCCAGCCCTTCCTGCTCCGCCGGACGAAGGTGCAGGTGGAGGCGCAGTTGCCGCCGCGCACGGACATCCAGGTGCCCATCGTCCTGTCCTCCGAGGAGTGGTCGCTCTACGAGGACGCACGGCTGGCCGCGCTCTCTGATTTGGAGACGCGCAAGCCGAAGATGAAGGAGCAGGAGCGGCGCATCGAAATCCTGGCGGCGCTCACGCGGCTGCGCCTGCTGGCTTCGCATCCGCGGTTGTACGACGCGGGCTCGAAGCTGGAGTCGGCCAAGCTGGAGCGGTTCATGGAACTGGTGCGGGAGCTGCGCGCGGAGGGGCATCGCGCGCTCGTGTTCAGCCAGTTCACGTCCCACCTGGCGCTGGTTCGCGAGGTGCTGGACGCGGAGGGGATTGATTACGAGTACCTGGATGGGCAGACGCCCGCGGGGGCTCGGGCCGAGCGGGTGCGCGCGTTCCAGGAGGGGGACGTTCCGCTGTTCTTGATTTCGCTCAAGGCCGGTGGCTTCGGGCTCAATCTCACCGCGGCGACGACGGTGATTCACCTGGACCCGTGGTGGAACCCCGCCGTGGAGGATCAGGCCTCCGACCGCGCGCACCGGATTGGGCAGGAGCGGCCGGTGACGGTGTACCGGCTGGTGACGCGGGGGACCATCGAGGAGCAGATGCTGTCGCTGCACGAGCACAAGCGCGCGCTGGTGGCGGGAGTGCTGGAAGGGAAGGACGCGGCGGGACGGCTGTCGACCCAGGAGTTGTTGGGGCTGCTATCCCAGCGGCTGGCTCCGCCTGGGGAAGAGGAGGTGCCTCGGACTCGGCACTGATTGACGGAAGCAGACGAAGCTCAGTCCCTACCCGCGCGGCGCGGCGGCCCGCGACAGCCGGTCCCGGACCGCGATGCCCAGACCGCTCTCCGCCGGGAGGCACGCCACCAGCACGTCGTGCCCCTGTGCGTCCGCTTCACGCAGCCGCGCGTACAGCACGCGCGCTGCCCCAGCGGGCTCATCCGGCACATCGAAGCGCGGCACGTCGGGTGGCAATGCAAGGCCCTCCGGACCCAGCACGCCCACGCGCAATCCCTGTCCGCGCAGCTCCTGGACTCGCGCCAGCACCTGCTGGGGCTCCGCGAGCACCACGCCGGCTCGCGGCGCGTAGTGCGACTCCAACGAGCCCGACACCCGCACCTTGGACGTCGTCCGCACCGGCACCTTCCGCCCCAGCACCCGCTCTACGTCTTCCGCCGCCAGTCCACCCGGCCGCAGAATCGCGGGCTCGTCCGAGCTCAGGTCCACGATGGTCGACTCCACGCCCACCGTACACGGGCCCCCATCCAGGATGAGGTCCACGTCGCCGCCCAGGTCCTCCCGCACGTGCTCCGCCGTGGTGGGGCTCACCTTTCCGAACCGGTTCGCGCTCGGCGCGGCCAGTCCTCCGCCCAGCTTCTGGAGCACCGCGAGCGCCACCGGGTGGTTCGGCACGCGCAGCGCCACCGTGTCCTGGCCTCCCGTGACGGCATCCGTGGCGCGGGCCGTGCGCGGCAGCACCAGGGTCAGCGGCCCGGGCCAGAAGGCCTCGGCCAGCTTCCGTGCTGCCTCCGGCACGTCGCGAGCCCATGCACCCAGGTGCTCCACGCCGGGAATGTGGACGATGAGCGGGTGCGTGGCGGGGCGGCCCTTGATGGCGAAGACGCGGCGCACGGCCAGCTCGTCCTCCGCATTGGCGGACAGCCCGTAGACGGTTTCCGTCGGAAGGGCGACGACACCACCATGCCGGAGCAATTCCACCGCGCGTTCGAGGGACTCTGGAGCAATCATGCGCGGCCGCACTGTCGCCCCAGGAGGGAACATGGGCAAGTCGCACGTTTTCGATGCACGCAGCCGGATGCCGGTTTCCGCAAGTGACCTCTTCGCCTGGCATGCCCGGGAAGGGGCGTTCGAGCGCCTGGCGCCTCCCTGGGAGCGGATGGAGGTCGTGGAGCGCACGGGGGATGGCATCCGTCCAGGAGCTCGCGTCACCGTCCGAATGCGGGTGGGCCCCGTCCCCCAACGCATGGTGGCCGAGCACACCGCCTACACCGAAGGCGCGATGTTCCAGGACACACAGGTGTCCGGTCCCTTCGCGAAGTGGGTCCACACCCACAAGATGTGGCCGGAGCCAGCCACCCGCACCTCCATCCTGGAGGACGCGGTGGAATACGTCCTCCCCGTGGGCCCGCTGGGCAGCCTCTTCGGTGGAGGATTCGCCCGGCACACCCTGGAGCGGATGTTCGCGTACCGGCACCGCATCACTCGCGAGGACCTCAAGCGCCACGCCGCCTTCGCGGAGCGGGGACCGCTCACCATCGCCGTCACCGGGGCCTCGGGGCTGGTTGGCTCGTCGCTGGTGCCCTTCCTCACCACGGGAGGCCACACCGTGAAGCGGATGGTGCGCGGCAAGGCGGACCCCCAGCGGAACGAGGTCGCCTGGGCGCCCGACAAGGGCGAGGTGGATGTCGACGCGCTGGAAGGCGTGGACGCGGTGGTGCACCTCGCCGGCGTCAACGTGGCCGGCCAGCGCTGGACCCCCGAGTACAAGGACGCCATCCTCAAGAGCCGCACCCAGGGCACGCGCGCGCTGGCCGAGGCCCTCGCGCGGATGAAGCGCAAGCCGAAGGTGCTGGTGTCGGCGGGAGGCAGCAGCATCTACGGTGACCGTGGCGACGAAGTCCTCACGGAGGAGAGCAGCGCGGACGGGAAGGGGTTCCTCTCCCAGGTGGCGCGCGAGTGGGAAGCGGCCGCCGCGCCCGCCGAGGCCGCGGGCATCCGCGTGGTGCACCTGCGCATCGGCCCCGTGCTGGACGCGCGCGCGGGCGCCCTGGCGAAGATGGTGCCCGCGTTCCTCGCGGGTGGTGGTGGCCCCATTGGTTCGGGCCAGCAGTGGATGAGCTGGGTGGCTCTGGAGGACGTGCTCGGCCTCATCCACTTCTCCGTCTTCACCGAGGCGGCGACCGGGGCCATCAACGCGGTGGCGCCGGGGGCGGTGCGGCAGGAGGACTTCGCCCGGACCCTGGGCAGGGTGCTGCGGCGTCCGGCCGTCTTCCCGCTGCCCGCCGCGGTGGTGCGCACGCTCTTCGGGCAGATGGGGCAGGAGGCCCTGCTGGACGGCGCGCGAATCGTGCCCCAGGCAGCCCAGCGGCTGGGGTTCGCCTTCCTCCTCCCCGACCTGGAAGGCGCGCTCCGGTTCACGCTCGGTCGCACGACGGAGGGTCCGGAATACCACCACTCCTAGCGAGACCGGCGCTTGACAATCCCTTCTGCTGCGCCAGAAGAAACGACGCATTCGAGGGAGAGAGGACTCCTGATGATTCAGGTCGAACGGCTGACCAAATACTACGGTGAGCACGCGGCGATCCGGGACCTGGCCTTCACCATCAGCCAGGGAGAAGTGATTGGCTTCCTGGGCCTCAACGGCGCTGGAAAATCGACGACGCTGAAGGTGCTGGGATGCGTGCTGCTTCCCACGTCGGGGCGGGTCGTCATCGACGGACATGACGTGGTGAGCAACGCCCACGAGGTCCGCCAGCGCATCGGCTACCTGCCGGACGTGCCCCCGCTCTACGACGAGATGAACGTGGGCGAGTACCTGGCCTATGTCGCGCAGCTTCGCGGCGTCACGTCCCGGGACACCGCGAGACGCGTGGGCGAGGCGGAGGAGAAGACCGGCCTTCGCGACGTCCACGGCGAGCTCATCTCCACGCTGAGCCATGGCTACCGCCAGCGCGTGGGCGTGGCGCAGGCGCTGGTGCACAAGCCCGCGCTGCTCATCCTCGACGAGCCCACCAGCGGCCTGGACCCGCGGCAGATTGTCGAGATGCGCGACGTCATCCGCGGGTTGAAGGGCGCGCACACGGTGCTCGTCTCCAGCCACATCCTCCCGGAAATCTCCCAGACGTGTGACCGGCTGCTCATCATCCACAAGGGGATGCTGGTGGCGCAGGGCACGGAGGAGGAGCTGGCGGCGAAGATGGGGGGCCAGGGCTCCATCGAGCTGGAGCTGCGCGGCGACAAGGCGCGCGCGGTGGAGGTGCTCCAGGGCTTCGGCGCGGTGGCGGTGGACCGCATGGCGGATGGCGTGGTGGCGCTGACCGTCCGTGCGTCTCCGGACCAGCGTCCCCGGGTGGCGCAGGCGGTCGTGGGCGCGGGGCTGGAGCTCCTGCGGCTGGAC